>Ga0308173_10000104_pt1 | contig 27776 bp, 23 predicted proteins | sample PhyPR1_FD_203716 | JGI IMG/M metagenome (GOLD analysis project Ga0308173, IMG submission 203716) | Soil microbial communities from UC Gill Tract Community Farm, Albany, California, United States - DLSLS.P.R1 | ecosystem: Environmental > Terrestrial > Soil > Agricultural land | place: USA... | reverse complement strand
GCATCTCAAGGGCCTGGTGATCTCGAACATGATGATGAGCGTGCCGGCCTACAACCGGTACGCGGCCGAGGTGCTGGCACCCCAGATGGACCAAGCCGCATTGAAAGAGATCAGGAGCCTGGAGGGGGCGGGACAGACCACCGATCCGGCATACGAGGACCTGTTGATGAAGCACTACTACCTGGATCATCTGCTTCGCATGCCGCTCGAGGACTGGCCGGATCCCGTGATCCGCTGCTTCGCGCACCTCAACCACCCGGTCTACGAGTTGATGCAAGGCCCGAGCGAGCTGGGCGCCTCGGGGCGACTGGTCGGTTGGGACCGCTCGGCCGATCTGCATCGCATCGAGGTCCCTACGCTGGTGATAGGTGCAGCACACGACACCATGGACCCGGAACACATGCGGCGGGTCGCAAACGCGATTCCGCACGGCCGCTACATGCATTGCCCTCAGGGCAGCCACATGGCGATGTACGACGACCAGATGGCGTACATGCAAGGGTTGGTCGATTTCCACGTTGGAACACCGGCAATTCCGCGTTGAGCACCATAAGGCTGACCTGCGTGAGCGCCCGGCCCGATTGCGGTAAGGGCTTCCGCGAAGTGATGCCAGCGCGCCCTCGTGAACAGTTGGGTCGTTCACTTGCTCAGCCATGCCCAACTGTTGTGCCACTTCAGCACTTGCTCGGGATAGATCGCGGAGTGCGACCGGCCGCGCCAGCGAGGGGTTCGCGGCTGTTGCCTAGCTGATAGCGGGGGAGGCCTACGCATTCGTTCGGCCCTGTCGCAGACTTGGCGTTTGCGAACGCGTCAGTCGGACCCAGCCGAGGAGGCAGAGTACGCCGATAGGTACTTGGTTCATGACGACTGCGGTGCGTCGGGTGCCGTGGTGGGGCGTGGCCGAAGACGGGACTGCCCGGCTCGTAGTAGCAACGCCCGCCTCGCCCTCAGTGTCGAGTGAGAGTCGAGGTAACGCATGGTGAAAGTCATCGTCGGCTCGATCCCACCAGCTGTCCGCCACGATCGAGGTCCTCGATCGGCACGAGCGGGTGCTGCGGTCGGCCGGTTCAGCATTGCTTGACCAGCCGGAGACCGACGGCCTGACGTTGCTGGACCAGCCCTGGGTCAGGATCGTGACAAGGCCGGCTACGCCGCGATGCGCGAGCGCGTGGCCGGAGCGGACGTGGGCTGTGGATGGCTGCAACGGCGCGGAACGGTCGCTGGCGCTGCGGTTGCGGGCCGACGGCGAGCACGTGGTTCCACCACCGAGTTCTGACCGAGCAGACCCGACTCAGGACGAATTCTTGGTCACGCTCCAACCGCCGTCGACCGCGAGGCTGGCGCCGGTCACGAAGGAAGCATCCGGCCCGGCCAGGAAAGAGATCGCTGCCGCCACCTCCTCGGGCTGACCCAGTCGGCCCATGGCGGTCTCAGCGGCGCTCTGCGCGCGGTCGGCCTCAGAGATCCGGTCCCACTGCGCGGTGAGGACAGGGCCGGGGAGAACGCAGTTCACCCGCACCTGACCGGCGTACTCCACGGCAAGCTGCCTGGTCAGTCCGGTCAATCCGGCCTTTGTGGCGGCGTAGCCGGGCACGCCAGGCAGGCCGAACCAGGCGTGGACCGAGGACACCACGACAATCGCACCGTCACTTTTACGGCGTAGGTCGGGCAGGCAGGCCCGGACGCCGTGGAAGGCGCCGGTCAGGTTCACACCGAGCTGGAGCTGCCACTCCTCCTCGGTCTGCTCGTGCAAGGGCTTGGGCACGGTGACGAGGGCGTTGGAGACGAGGGTGTCGACGGGGCCGAGCCTGGCATGCACGAGGTCGAGCAGGCGCTCCCAGTCCGCGGCGACGGTTACGTCGCCCGCGACGGACTCGGCACGGTGGCCGGCCGCGGAGATCTTCTCGGTCACCTCGGCGACGGCCGGGTCGATGTCGAGCAGGCCGACGGCGTACCCGTCCTCGGCGAGCCGGTACGCGGTGGCCGCGCCGATGCCGCGCGCCGCCCCGGTGATGATGGCCGTGCGGGTCATGCCCCCTCCTCCCGGGTGTGGTCGAACTTGATCGTGAGCTCGGTACTGGTGCCAGGCGGCAGGTCCGCCAGCGGGCCGAGCACCTCCACCTCGACGATGCGGTCGGGCGGATCGAGGTCCCCGAGCTGGGCGAGCGGCTCGGGAAGAGGATGCTCAAGCCAGATCTCGGCGCGAGATCCACCGTCGGGGTAGGCCCCGGTCGGATCCGGTGTGAACAGCAGGGTGCAGGTGATCCCGCCGCTCGCGTGACTGAGCCAGCCGGTGGCAGTCGGGAAGCCGAGCTTGCCGACCACGTCTTGGTGAGGGACGTGCACCATGTCCGGGGCGATGGTGACGTGCCTCGGGAGACCGGTGCCCTCGATGACCGGCACCACGTCCGGACCGCCCGAGTCAGGCCCCGGGAGTCCCACCCGGACGTCAACGCCCCCTGTTCCGACCTCGCCGGCGCACCGCTGGGTCACGTTCCACAGGGCCCACCGCACCGGCGCTGCGGAGGTGTTCGTCCCCCGTAGCCGGAGGGTGTAGCCGTGGTGCCCGGGGGAGAGCGTGACCGCACGCGCCAGCCGCAGGCCGGTGCGGGGGTCGTCCGCGCTGGTCATGACGAGCCTGACCGAGCCATCGCCCAGCTCTTCCACCGACCAGTCGAAGGCGCCTGAGTCCAGCACCGGGTCCGGCGGCCCGGCCCATTCGCCGGGCCCGGACCAACCCTGGGGCGCGGGCCACGTCTTGTCCCCGCCGTAGTTGACCCAGTCACCGAGGCTGCCACCGATCGGAGTGGGCACGTGCCCGCTGACCGGGTGGAGTCGCTCGTCCAGCAGTCCCGCGTTGCGCCACAACGTCTCGATGCCGGCGTACGTCGTGGAGAGGATGCGCCCCCCCAGATCGGGGACAGCACCGATGCGCAGGAGACCGTTGTCCAGCCACACGACCGTGGGGCGCCCCGCTGCGTCGTCGACGTCGACGCGTACTCGCGGATCGGCGTACCGAACGCTCACCGCTTGCGGCTCAAGTCAAAGACGACCTTGCCCCGGCTGACCCCGGCCGCCAGGCGGTAGGCCTCGTCGGACTCCTCCAGGGTGAACCGGTCACTGACCACGTCCTCCGGGCGGACGCCCCACGCCACGAGGTTCTGGGCCAACTCTGCCATGGCCGGTAGTGAGGTCACCCACGACGCATGCAAGGTGAGCTGCTTGTGCAAAAGGGTGTCCGATACCTCGGTCTCCAGCACGCCGCCCTCGCCCACGAGCGAGACGTGGCCCCACTCGGCAGCGGCCTCAATCGCCGTGCTGCGGCCTGGAGCCGAGCCGGAGGCGTCGATGGTGAACGCGAAGCCACGACCGTCGCTCAGCTCATCGAGCGCCCTCACCGTGCTGTCGTCCGCAGCCACCACGTCATCGACGAGACCCTGCCGCACCGCCCAGTCGCGCCGCTCGGGGCTGCGTTCCACACCGACGACTCGGCGCGCCCCCATCCCACGGCCGATCATCGCTGCGGCCAGACCGACCGGCCCCAGGCCCACGACCAGGAGCTCGCCCTCGCCGTTGACCTGAATGCGTCGCAGCCCCTCGTAGGCGGTGCCGAACCCACAAGCGATCAGGGCACCGTCGACGTAGGACAGCTTGTCGGGCAGCGGCACCAACGTGCGCTCCTCGGCCAGCAGGTACGGCGCGTTTCCGCCGTCGCGCTGCCAGCCGTAGGAGGCTCGCGAGGGTTCGGAGCAGCTGATGAGGTAGCCGCGTCGGCAGTTGTCGCACAGACCGCAGCCGGCGATGTGGTAGACGATCACGCGATCGCCCTCGGCGAAGCGGCGGCATCCCGGACCGACGGCGACGACCTGGCCGGAGGGCTCGTGACCGGACACCACGCCCAGGTAGGCCGGGCCGTCGATGCCTTTGTGGGTCTTGTAGCCCCGGTAGATGTAGCCGATGTCGCTGCCGCAGATCCCCGAGGCGCCGACCCGGAGCAGCACTTGGCCCGCGCCCGGCCTCGGGACGGCCAGCTCGCGACGTTGGGTCGTGGAGTCACCGGGCAGGTAGACGCCGGACATGTCGGTGGGGATCTGCGAGCTGGCTGTGTCGTGGGTAGAAGTCGTCACGGGATGTCTCCTGGGAGGTGGTCGATGCGGGAGCGGTGGGGCTGCGTCAGTCGACGCCGGCTCCGGAACGCCGTCCCAGCAAGGTGTTGATCAGCACGGCCAGGACGATGAGCGCGCCTCGCACGACGTCCTGGAAGAAGGAGTTGACGCCCCAGATGATCAGTCCGTTGCCGATGACGGTGATGAACAGGACGCCTAGCAGGGTCCCTAGCATGGAACCGCGTCCGCCCGAGAGGGCGGTCCCGCCGACGACGACAGCGGCGATCACCGAGAACTCCAGTCCCTGCGCCGCGCCGGAGTTGCCGGAGGAGAGTCGCCCGGCGTAGACGATGCCGAGGAGCGCGGCCATCAGCCCGCTGGTGGCGAAGAGGACGACACGCACGCGCAGGACGCGGATCCCACTCAGTCCGGCGGCGCGGGCGTTGCCTCCGACGGCGTACACCGAACGGCCGAAGGACGTCGAGCGCGCGACAAAGGCGAAAACGAAGAAGAGGACGAACAACAGGATCGCCGCCGTCGGGACCGGCCCGATCTTGCCGCCGAGGCGGTCGAGGAAGGAGCTGTCCTGGATAGGCACGGGCAGGGCGTCTGTCATGAACTGGGCGAGGCCGCGCAGGGCGCTCCATAGGCCCAGGGTGACGATGAAGGAAGGCACACCGAACTGGCCCCGGAGCCACCCTGCGAAGGCACCAACGAGCAGGCCGCCGATCAGTGTGATGACGATGGCGACCGCGAGGGGCAGGCCGCCCCAGGGCCCCATCAGCTTGGCCAGTATGACGCCCCAGAAGGCGACCGCGGGTCCGACGGAGATGTCGATCTCACCGGCGACGATGACCAGTGTCCCGGCCCACGCCACGATCCCCACGAGGGCGGCGTCGCCGAGGATGTTCCACAGGTTGGAGGCGGTGAAGAAGCTGTCCGTGGTGAAGGCGAGCAGCACCACCAGCGCGACGAGTGCGACCGCAAGCCCGCTCTCGTTGAGCTGCTGGGTGGACATCCGCGCACGTGCGGCGGCGGTGCTGGGAGTGCGCTCGGTCTTGAGCGTGGTCACGGGGGACTCCTCGTCTGGTTGGTGCTGGTCAGTTCTCGGCAATGGCTGCGAGAAGCAGCTGGTCAGTTTCGATGTCGGGGGCGTGGTGCTCGGCGGTGATCCGTCCGTGGTTGAGCACCACGACCCGGTCGCAGACCAGGTTGAGCTCCTCCATCTCGCTGGAGACGAAGACCACGGCCTTGCCTTGGGTTGCCAGACGACGCACCAGGGCGTAGATCTGCGCCTTGGCGCGTACGTCGACGCCGCGGGTCGGCTCGTCGAGTAGCAGCAGGCGACTTCCCGCGTGGATCCAGCGCCCGATGACGACCTTCTGCTGGTTGCCGCCGCTCAGGGAGCCGACGGCGAGGTGTGGGCTGGAGGTCTTGATCGACATGGTTTCCATGGCCTCGCGGGCAGCGGTGGACACCTTGGCCTTGGAAAGCACCCCGCTGGTCGACACGGATCCCAGGTCCGAGAGCACCAGGTTCTCGTCCATCCCCATCTCCGGGACGATCCCGTCGTTCTTGCGATCCTCTGGGGTCAGGCCAACGCCCAGGGAGAGAGCTCGGTGCAGGCCGCGTCCGTCGATCCGGGTGCCCTCGATGTGCACGGTGCCCGCGTCGGCGGCACGGAGGCCGGCGATCACCTGCAGCAGCTCGGTGCGCCCGGAGCCGAGCACGCCCGCGATGCCGAGGACCTCGCCCGCCCGGATGTCGAGGTCGACTTCGTGCAGCTTGGGTTCGACGTCCAGGCCGCGCACCTCCGCCAGGACCGGACCCGGTGTGAGCGGCTTGGCCACCCGCTCGGTCTCCTGACTCGTCTCCCCCAGCATGAGGTCGACCATCTCCACCGTCGAGGTGGCCGCCAGTTCAAGGTCGCCCACCTTGCGCCCGTCGCGCATCACCGTCGCGCTGCTGGCCACTCGCCGGATCTCGGGGACCCGGTGACTGACGAAGATCACGGCCACGCCGGCCTTCTGGATCGTGGCTACGGCCTGCACCACGCGGTCGACCTCGGCGGCCGCGAGCGAGCTCGTCGGCTCGTCGAGGATCAGCAGCCGCGGGTCGTCGTGCACCGCGCGGGCGATCTCGACGAGCTGGCGGTCGGCGATGGAGAGCTGACCGACCAGTGAGCGGGGGTCGATGCGGAGCCCGATGCGGTCCAGGGCTTCGCGGGCGTCGCGCTCCATCCGGCGATGGTCGATGCGACCTCGCCCCGGCCAGCGCGCCATGAACAGGTTCTCTGCCACGGTCATCCCCGGGATGAGGGTGAGTTCCTGGTAGACCGTGCGAACTCCCAGCCGGTGGGCCTCCTGGACCGTAGAGCGCTCCATCTCGACTCCGCCGATCCAGACGCGTCCGCTATCCGGTGACTCCGCACCGGACAGGAGCCGGATCAGGGTGGACTTGCCGGCCCCGTTCTTGCCCAGGAGAGCGCGCACCTCGCTTGGCTCGACGCTGAAGTCGACGCCGACAAGGGCGTGCACGCCTCCATAGGTCTTGGTGGCGCCGCGGACCTCGGCTGCGGGCTGGGTCATCGTTCCTCCGTGGTCGAGGGTGGTGGGATCGGCACAGGGTTCAGGGCCCGGCCGTCACCGACAGCCGGGCCCTTCTGTCACGGGATGCCGTCGGCGTGTGCCTTCAGCCAGTCGGCGGCCTGAGTCGGCGAGGTGTAGATGTCGACGGGGACGGGGACCACGACCTGGGACGGCTTCTTGCCGCCGATGAGCTTGATCGCCTGGGCGACGGCGTCCTTGCCCATCACCTGCCCGGAGATGTCCACCTGGGCCTTGAGGACGGAGTTGTCCTTGAGCGCGTTGGCGATGTCGGTGGTCATGTCGCCACCGAACACCACGGTCTTGCCGACGGCGTTGGCTGCCTTGACGGCCTTGACGGCGCCGATGGTGGCGTCGCCGTACTCACCCATGAACGCGTCGAGGTCGGAATGGGCGGTGAGGATGTTCTGCGCAGCCGACAGGGAGGCGGACGCGTCGCCGCCCTTCTGGTTCGCCACGATCTTGTAGCCACGGACCTTGGCCTTCAACGCCTTCTCGAAGCCGGCTCGTCGCTGCTTGCAGACCTCGACGAACTCGCAGTTCACTACGCCGATCTTCGGGTCCTTGATGCCCTTGCTGACGAAGTAGTCGGCTGCGGCGTCACCGAGCTTGGCGCCGAACGCCTCCGGGTCGCCGAGCATGTAGGCCGAGACGTACTTCGAGAGGTCCGGCTCTTCGATGCAGGTGTTGTAGCAGATTACGGGGATACCGGCGTCCTTTGCCTGCTTGATGGCGGGCACCGAGGCCGTGCCTGAGGAGGCCGAGAGCATGATGGCGTCCACCCTTTGGGCGATCAGGCTCTGCATGAAGGTCGATTCCTTGCTGGCGTCATCCTGCGCGTTCGTCTCGACAATCTTGACGTTCTTGCCGGCGGACTTGGCGCCGTCCTGGATGCCCTTGCGGACGCCGCCATAAAAGCCCTGAGTGTCCAGGTAGATGACGCCCACCTTGAGGCTGTCGCCCGAGGCGCCGCTCGAGCCCGAACCGCAGGCGGTGAGGCCCCCGACAGCTGCGACGAGGGCCGTCGCGGCCGCCGCGAGGCGGACTGGGATGCGTGACATGAGACTCCTCCTGCTTGGCTGGCCGCGGCAGGCAATCTCCCGAGGTGCACTCGGCCTGGCGGGCCTGAACACGTCCAACCTAGGCAAGGTGATGACCGTCACCTATGGCCGAATCGACGGGGTGCCTGGACGATTCGATGATCTGGCACGCTTTTTGTCCAGGCGGCTGCGCTTCAGCCCTTCGTTCGGTCGCGGTACTGCGTCGCGGTCATCCCGTGGGCGGCCTTGAACTGGCGCGCGAAGTAGAAGGGGTCCGAGAAGCCCACCTGTCGTGCCACCGTCGACACGGGCGAATCCGTGGTGTCGAGCAGCTCCCGCGCGGAGGCCAGGCGCAGCCTCAGGTGGTACTCCAGGGGCCCGCAGCCGTGCTCACGCTTGAACAGTGCCGACAGGTGCGACGCGCTCACCCCGACGCGCGCGGCGAGCTCGGTCACCGACACCCGCTCGGAGAGGCCCTGCTGCAGCAGCGCGGCTGCCAGGGCGACGGGGTCCGGGCGACCGGACTGTGGGCGGTGGCGAGCGCCGACGAGCAGGGCGAGAAGGTGCCAGGCGGCACCGCTGGCGGTGATGAGGGATTCGGGTGACTCGTCGGTCTCGAGTGCAGTAATCGACTCCTCGACAAGCTCGACTGCCTTGGCGAGGCGCGGCACCGAAAGCACGGGACGTCCGTCGAGTGACGACATGAATGCCCGCACATCGGCTCCTGTAGCGTGCAACCACCACACCGTCCACGGGGCCGCAGGGTCGCTTCCGTACACGTGCGGCACACCTTGAGGGATCACCAACGCCTCGCCCGGTCCGATCCGGTACCGGACCGAGTCGAGCTCGCACCAGCCTCGCCCCTCGGTGCAGAGGATGACGATCGTCTGTGCCGCACCGTGCGGACGCGAGCGGCGATGGTCGCCTGCGGCGGGGAAGTAGCCGCAATCGGTGACTAGGAGACGCGAGGTGACCGGGTCGTGACTTGCCTTCTCCGCGATGCGGCGGGGAAGCACCCGGATGCGCTCGCCGACGAATCCGGACCGTCTCGTGACCGTCATGTGGGGCAGCCTAGTGTTCCTGAGGGCGTGCCTGGAGGATTCGCCGATGCGGGCGGCTACTGCCCCAGTGCTTGGCCCACCTCGGCTCGCGAACGTTCGACCACCGAACGCGCCCAGCGCTCGGCCGTATCGCCGTCGTGACCCTCGATGGCCAGGACGATGTTGCGGTGCTCCGTGAGAACCGCGGGTTCGACGTGCTGGGGGAGTGTCTGGAGGTCCTCCCTGGCATGAAGGAACGCGGCAAACGGGCTGGCGAAGTTGCCGAAGACGGCGTTGCCCGAGGCTTCAAGGACCAGGGAATGGAAGTCGATGTCGGCGGCCGTGAAGGCAGCGTGGTCGTTGGCGGTGCTTGCGTGCTGCATGCGGTCGCAGGCCTCATGCAGCCGAGCCACCTGGGCCGGCGAGGCATGCGACGCGCAACCGCGGGCAGCGAAGATCTCGACGGCAGCGCGCAGGTCGCTCAACTCGTCGAGCTGGCGCGGGCCCTGTGGTCCGGCGACGCGCCAGCGGATCACGTCTTGGTCCAGCAGGTTCCACATGGCGAGTGGCAGCACACGGGTCCCGGTCTTGGGTCGCGGTCTGACCATGCCCTTGGCCTCGAGGGCGCGGAGGGCCTCTCGCACCACGGGGCGCGATGCGGCGTACCGCTCGCACAGGTCTTCGGGGACGATCTGTGTCCCCTCGGACAGCTCTCCGGAGGCGATCTGCCTGCCGAGTTGCTCCACCAGGTGGCCGTGCAATCCGCGGGAGCCAGACGGCACGGTGCTCATGGTGTACTCGCTGCCCTGGCCTCGTCGATGCTTGCACGCAGCCGTCGTACGACGGGTCCGGGATCTGCGACCGCCGTCAGGGCCGACCCGATCCCGGCTGCCACTGCGCCAGCCCGGATCCAGTCGCCGACGTCGTTGGGCCCGATGCCGCCGGTGGGAATGCAGGGCAGGTGGGGCAGTGCCTGGAGCATTCCCGCGAGTGCGGACGGGCTCCACACGTGCGCTGGGAAGATCTTCACCCCCGTGGCGCCCAGCGCCATGGCGGCGAGCATCTCCGAGGGAGTGAAACAGCCCGGGAAGACCGCGATCCCGCGGCGCACCGCGGCAGCCACGACCTCAGGGTCGAAGGTGGGGCTGACGACGAGTCGCCCGCCCAGGTCGGCCACCGCGTCGACGGTGGGGGCATCGAGGACGGTGCCCGCCCCGATGCTGGCCTCGTGCCCCTCGGCGGCGAGGGTCTCGATAACGCCGAGTCCACCCGGCGTCGTGAGCGAGACTTCAACGACTGGGAGCCCCGCCTTGATTGCGCGCCGCGCCTGGTCAAGGGCGGTCTGCTCGTCGCTGGTGCGGACGATGCCGATGACCCCGCTCGCATGCACCTTCTCGAACGTCTCCTGAGCGGTCATCGCGCCACGTCCTCCTCATTGTTGAGCACTCGGTGCAGCATCTCGGCATTCGGCAACCCTGGTAGATCTCCCCGTGCGCCGACGCAGAGCGAGGCGACAGCCGAAGCCTCCCGGAGCCTCTCCTCGGGAGCCAGTCCGCGCAGCCAGGCGCCGATCCAGCCCGCTGCGAACGCGTCACCAGCGCCGACCGGGTCCAGCGCGACCGTGGGTCGCACCGATTGACGGACGGTGTGAATCCCGTCCGTCTCGTAGGCTCCGCGGACGCCGTCCTTCACCACGACGGTGCGCGCTCCTCGCTCGAGGAACCACGCCGCTGGGTCGCCGGCGGTCACGACCTCGGCGTCGTCGGCCCCTGTGAGGACGACGTCCGCTAGGGGTGCCAGCTCATTGAGGACCTCGCGCCAGGAGTCCGGTCCGGCCAGAGTGCTGCGTACGTTCGGGTCGAGGCAGACTGGGACGCCGGCGGCTCTTGCCAGAGCGATCGCCTCGAGAAGAGTCGCCCGTGCGGTCCGGGAGAGGACGGCGGTGATGCCGGTGACGTGGAGCATCCGGGCTGCCCGGATCGCCTCTGCAACCGAACCCCTGAGATCGTCAGGCTGCAGCGTGCTCGCCGCGCTCCCGGCGCGATAGTACTGCACCGAGACCGGTCGATCCCTCGGCGCGTCCCGTACGAGGACCCCGGTGGGGCCGTCCGTCACCAGCCGGACGCCGGACACGTCGACCCCGTACCCCCGCAGGAGGCGCAGCACCTGTGCACCCAAGGGGTCCGTCCCGAGACGTCCGACGTAGGCGGCAGCGTGTCCCAGGCGCGAGAGCCCGACGGCGACGGTCGCCTCGGCACCCGCGCACTGCAGCTCAAAGGAGGTCCCAGTGCCGAGGCCTGGGCCCGGCGCAGCGAGGAACAGTGCCATGACCTCGCCCAACGTCACGACCGAGGGGCACGGTATGGGCGGCACGGCAGAGCCTCTCTTGACGACGGACAGCACAATACTCGTACAGTATGACTATTACAGCTCGACGAGCAAGGAGATGGCGAACCCCATGAGGATCACCACAGTGGAGACGTTCCTGGTGTCGCCGCGCTGGCTGTTCTGCCGGATCGAGACCGACACCGGTCTGGTCGGGTGGGGGGAGCCGGTCGTCGAAGGACGCGCCCTGACCGTGCGAGCCGCCGTCCACGAGCTCGAGCATCTGCTGCTGGGCCGTGACCCACTGCGCATCGAGGGCCTGTGGCAGACGATGACGAAGGGCACCTTCTACCGAGGGGGGCCGGTCCTCTCCAGCGCCGTGGCCGGCATCGACCAGGCGCTCTGGGACATCGCCGGCAAGCACCACGGCGTACCCGTCTACGACCTGCTCGGGGGCCCCGTACGAGACCGATTGCGGATGTACGGCTGGATCGGCGGTGACTCACCTACGGAGGTGACCGACGTCGTGCAGGCGCAGGTGGACGCGGGACTAACGGCTGTCAAGATGAACGTCGCAGGCAAGATGGCGCCCATCGCGACCGCGGCCGACGTGCGCTCCGCGGTCGCCCGTGCCGAGGCTGCGCGCGCCGTGCTGGGCGAGGACCGCGACCTGGCCATCGACTTCCATGGCAGGGTCTCCCGGGCCAGCGCGCCGCGGCTGCTGAAGGCACTTGAACCCGTCTCACCCCTGTTCGTAGAGGAGGCACTCGTCCCCGAACACACCGCAATGCTGGGTGGACTGGTCGGCACCTCAACGATCCCGTTGGCGACGGGCGAACGCCTATATTCGCGTACCGACTTTCTGCCAGCGCTGCACGCCGGCGTCTCGGTCGTGCAGCCCGACGTCTCCCATGCGGGGGGCATCTCCGAAACGCGGCGCATCGCCGTGCTGGCGGAGACCTTCGGTGCCCAAATCGCGCCGCACAGCCCCCTGGGACCGATCGCGCTGGCGGCGTGCCTTCAGGTCGACTCGGTCTCCTCAAACTTCCTCATCCAGGAGCAGAGCCTTGGAATCCACTACAACCAGGGGAGCAACGACCTGCTCGACTACCTGGTAGACCCGTCGGTCTTCGACTTCCGAGACGGACACCTGGCGCTGCCACGACAGCCCGGCCTGGGGATCACCGTCGACGAGGCCGCTGTACGCCGAGCCGACGAGATCGGCCACGACTGGCAGTCCCCGATATGGCATCACACCGACGGTGCGTTCGCGGAGTGGTGACGTGCGCGCCGACCGACTGACCGACGTCGTCACCGACCACGGAGAAGGTGCCGGATGGCACCCGGATGATGGCGTGGCGAAGGTGGTCGACGTGTTCGCCGGTGACCTCCTCACCGTTCACGAGGACGGCACTGTGGAGCGACGGCACGTCGCCGACCTCGCTGCGGCGTGGCGTCCTCGAGCCGGCGGAGGCACGGTCGTCGCCATCGAGCGCGGTTTCGCCGCCCTCGACGCCCAAGGAGCGGAGGAATGGCGAGTCGAGGCCTTCGCGGACAGGAACGTGCGCATGAACGAGGGGACCTGTGATCCCCACGGCCGGTTCTACTGCGGCTCCATGGCCTACGACGCGGCGCCGGGCGCCGGTGCCATGTGGCGGCTCGATGCCGATCGCTCTGTCCATCACGTCTCGTCGGGGCTGACCATCCCCAACGGCATGGTGTGGGCTCCGGACGGCGCCACGGCGTACCACGTCGATACTCCGAGGGGCACCATCGATGCCTGGTCGAACGACCCGCGCACGGGCGCGCTCACGGAGCGACGACCGGTCGTGAACGTCGGAGGTGGTGACCCCGACGGCATGACAATCGACACCGAAGGCGGCCTGTGGGTCGCGATCTGGGGCGGAGGGGCGGTCCACCGTTACGAGCCCTCCGGCGCCCTGACGCAGGTGATCGAGGTCGACGCAGCGCAGGTGACCTCCTGTGCCTTCGTCGGCGCAGCTCTCGACACCCTCGTCATCACCACGTCGCGCCACGGTCTCGACGCCGCGGAGGACCGATGGGCGGGCGCCGTCTTCACCGCCCATCCCGGTGCCCGCGGGCTTGCGCCCCTGCCGTTCAGCGGGTAGCACGACGAGCCACGCAACTGGGTCCGCCTAGCTAGGCGCGACCGGTCTGGCCTTGGCTCGGACCGTGGCGGTGGCGCCTTACCGGCTGGACTGAAGATCCTCGCAGACGTAGCACTGACGGCCGTGAGACGCACGTCGGTAGCCACTTGGTTGTGAGCGGAAGCCTGTCGCCCGAGCGGCTGGCCTAGCTAGCTAGGTGTACTGCCCGCGGACGTTGGTAACGGAGCTCCAACTCCGTTGCACTCTCCCTTTTGACCTTTGGCGGGCGAGAGCAACCCGTTTCCTGAGCGGTCTCTTTGGGCAGGCACACGCACGCTTTTCTTTGTTTGTTCGGTCCAGGGATGCGCCGCCGGCGAGCGGGGGAAGGGAGAACGCGGGCTCAAGTTCGGAGTGACGCTGCGTATAGCGGCATGAGTACTTGACAGTCATAGGCGGCGAAAAGACGCAGTCGGCGAACGGACGGTTCGCGGCGAGTATCCGGATGCCACCGAGCGCGGCCTGCGGCGATGAGCGAGCGCGTTGAGTGAGGAACGGCGACACCGGGCACGCACGTCGGAGTTGACTCTCTGGTTCAGCGAACGCTCCACGTCCCCTGCCCGAGGCGACGCTCGCCCGGCCGTGTAGCAGAAGGTCAGCGGCGTCGTGCGAGCGTTACCCCGTCGGCGATCGGCAGTAGGCAAACACTGATGCGGTCGTCGTCGGCGAGTTTGCGGTTGAGCGCCTGGATGGCGCGGGCGTCCTCGTCCTCCGGGTCCGGGTCGAGCACCTCACCGCCCCACAGCGTGTTGTCGAAGGCGATCAGGCCGCCGGCCCGCACCAGCCGAAGGAGCCGCTCGTAGTAGCCGTCGTAGCCGCTCTTGTCGGCATCCACGAAGGCGAAGTCGTACGACCCCTCGCCATCGTCCGCGAGTAGCCCGTCGAGCGTCTCCGACGCTGGTCCGATCCGGAGGTCGATCTTGTCGGCCACGCCTGCCTCGGCCCAGTACTTCCGGGCCACCGAGGTCCACTCCTCGGAGACGTCGCAGCAGACCATCCGGCCGTCCTCCGGCAGGCGAAGGGCCACGGCGGTCGACGAGTACCCGGTGAAGGTGCCGATCTCGAGACACCGCCGCGATCCGGTCAGCTCGGCCAACATTGCGAGGAAGGCACCTTCCTCCGGCGCGATCTGCATGCCGTGCTGGGGGATAGCTGCGGTCTCCTCACGCAACCGGGCAAGAACCTCGGGCTCACGAGCGCCGACCTCGACCACGTACGCAGCGAGGTCGTCAGAGATGCCCATCGTCTTGTTCGCCATGGCCTGACTCTAGACGCGGGACTCGAGGCTGCGCCGTCAGCGGGACGCAGACGGCCTGATCAGTGGGTGCGAACGGACGTGCAGGGCGCGGGCGGGAAGTGAGGCCATCCCGCCGGGTCGCCGTTCACGTCGAGCCGAGTGACGGGCGAACGCTCGCGCTCGGCGCTCCGGTGAGAAAAGGGAGGCCGAGCCGGCAACTGTTGCAGGTGCATGACTCACCCGGGATGAACTTCGATCCGAAAGCGCGACGACGTCGGCAGCGAGGCGACGTGGGTGACCGGGCGCCGGACTTGCGCGCGGTCGGGTCGCCCAAGCGATGCCCGAAACCCGAGCCATCTCCAGAGCCCCGTCGCGCGGCCGGTGCTCTGGCTTTCCCTCCGGACCACCTCGATGCCAACGCGGCGGATTGACGCACCTGCCGACGCCCTGACCTGACGACATCTGGCTGGCCTGGCGGGGGTGCCTTCATTCTGGGTGCTGTTCCGCCTCGTTCAGTGTCGTGGCCGCGTCACGCAGGCTCATGAGCTCCGCCTCGTAGTAGCCGATCTCGGCCGTGTCGAAGGCGTGTGCGGCATCGTCGGGCATGACCCCTGCTGCCTGGATCGTCTCGGCGACCAGGATCTCGAGCTGGGCTTCATAGGCAATGGCGGACAGATCGGGGCTGTTCGGAATGTTGGTCATGAATGGATGACCAGCGACGGACGGCGTCTGTGACAGTGCGAACCCTGAAGACGTACCCGGTTCGTCACTTCGTGCCGGGGTCCCGCCACGAGGAGAGGCGGGACCCCAGCTGTCAGGAGGACCCCTTGGCCCATGCCTCATAGGTGGTCGTTCCCAGCTCTGCGCCGGCTCCGGGCACCAAGCTGTCGTCGGCCAGTTCGGTGCCGAAGTAGGTAGCGTGCTCGTCAACGACGACGTCACGCTCGTCGCCGGACTTTGCGAGCGCGGCCGGTATGAACTGGTCCATGCGCACTCTCTCAGGGCCGCCGATCTCGGTGGTGCGGTTCTGCGGTGCGCCTGTGGCGGCGCGGCTCACAGCCGATGCGACGTCGTCGGAGGCGATCGGCTGATAGTGGACCGCTGCGAGGTGCAGCTTCCCGTCGATCATGGACGCGTCGGCGATCGCCTTGGTGAACTCGAAGAACTGAGTCGCGTGCACGATCGCGTACGGGACGCCGGACTGCCTGATGATGTCCTCCTGCGCGGCCTTGGCGCGCAGGTACCCGCTGTCGGGCAGGGTCCCGGTGCCGACGACGGACAGGGCGACGTGATGCTCGACGCCGGCCTTCTTCTCGGCGTCGAGGATGTTCGTGGTGGCGGTGACGAAGAAGTCCATGACGTCGTCGTCGGCGAAGGACGGCGAGTTGGACACGTCGACCACGACGTCGGCGCCGGCCAGGGCGTGGTCCAGTCCTTCTCCGGTGAGGATGTTGATGCCGGTCTGGGGCGCGGCAGGTACCGCGTGGTGACCGTGAGCGTTGAGCTTCTCGACGACCTTCGAGCCGATGAGCCCGGTTCCGCCGATGACTACGACCTTCATGGTGACCCTCTCTGGGATGTAGGGGAGGCTGGTCCAGCCCCCGCCCTACTGACCAGCAAGTCCTCGCTGCTGTGACATCGACCGCGAGCCCGCATTGCCTACGCGGGGACGTGGGTGAGCTTGTCGGGTGCCATCACCCACATGAGCTGGTCGATTCCGGAGTCCGACATGCTGGCGCTGAGGAGGACGGCGGGGCTCTCGTCGCGTCGCACGAGCACCGAGACTTGGCCATTGGTCTCGACCCAGGAGAGAGCCGTGCCTGCCCACCAGTCGGACCATCCGGCGATGAACCGAGCCACGTTGTCCCGGCCGGCGACCGGACGGCGTGCTGCCCGTGGGGCGATGCCCGCGCCGTCCGTCGTACTGACGACGTCAGCGGACAGCACCTGCTCGAGCCGTTCGAGATCGCCACTCTGCGCGGCGGCGACGAAGGCCTCGAGCAGCCTCCGATGCCTGGCCGGGTCGACGGGTTCCTTGCGGTCGGACCGAACCGCCTTCTTCGCGCGGCTGACCAGCTGACGGGCGTTGGCGGTGGACGTCTCAAGGATGTCGGCGACCTCCTCGTAGGAGTAATCGAAAGCCTCACGCAGCACGTAGGCCGCGCGTTGGTCCGGCCTGACCTTCTCCAGAAGCATCAGCACCGCTGACTCGAGTGCTTCGGCCTTTTCCGCGCCAAGGCTCGGGTCCGCGCTGGTGTCGACGGGTTCCGGCAGCCAGGGGCCGACGTACTGCTCGCGTCGAACGCGTGCGGACTCGGCGGTGTTGATCGCCAACCGGGTGGTGACAGTCGTCAGGAACCCTGCAGGGTTGCGCACGGCCGCGCGGTCGGTCCCCTGCCACCGCACCCACGCTTCCTGGACGATGTCCTCGGCCTCCGCCACGCTGCCCAGCATCCGGTAGGCGATGCCGAAGAGGCGAGGCCGGGACTCGTTGAACGCGCCGACGGCCGCCTCGATGCCTGCGCCGGACTCGCCGCTTGACGTCACCTTGGTCTCGCCCTCGCCCGCGATCACACCACCTAGACGACCAGGAACATCCGGCGTTTCTGACAGCCGAACCGTTCATCGGCATCGTCTCACCGACGCGCCCGGGCCGCCAGATCCGGTGAGTCATTCACCCACTCGACAACGTCGCTGCATCTCAGGCGGCCGTATGACGCAGACGCGAAGCACGCGACCTAGGTGTACCGCGGCGGCGCAAACTACGCTCCTCCTGTGTCCAGCGACGGAGCCAGCACCTACTCCACCGGCGGCGGGGGAGTGACGCTCGAGCACCAGTACGTAGCCACCTTGCTCGCGGGCAGCAGGCGGACGGCATCCGTCCGGAACCCGCCCCCGAAGTCCGCCGGGGTGGCCCCGTGCACCGATTCGAGCAGTGCCAGCGGATTCCCCTCGCCTCGGCAACGATCCGCCCCAGCACCGCCTCATCGACCCTGCCCGGAATCGCCGCGCCGACCAGCGTGACTGCCGCACCGTCGGACAACGGTCCGAGCACAAGTTCCGGAAGGCCGTCGAAGTCGCCGGACCGTTCCGCCTCACGTTCTGCGAGCAGGACCACGATCGGCTCGACCTTCAGCCGCCGGGCCACGAACGCCAGCACCTGCGACGACGACCGGTCCAGCCATTGCGCGTCGTCCGCGATACACAGCAGCGGCTGGGCCTCGGCGGCCTTGGACAGGAGCGCCAGCATCCCGAGGCCGACCAAGAAGCGATCGAGTTGTGGGCCGGCCCGAAGGCCGAATGCGGTTTCGAGTGCTTCGCGATGCGATGGTTGAAGGTGCCCGAGACCCTCGTCGAGGGACGCGCACATGAGATGCAGGGCGGCATAGGGAAGCTCCCGCTCCGATTCCACCCCCCGGACCCGGATGATCCCGTAGCCCGCGGCCTGCTCGGCGGCGCAGTTCAGCAGAGCGGTCTTGCCTATGCCGCGGTCTCCCCGCAACGCCAGAACCCCCGCACCCTGCCCCGTCCGCGCGTTCAGCAAGAGTTGATCGACACGTGTCAACTCCGCCGTCCTGCCGACCAGGCCGTCTCCGGACGCTTCGTACCCAGGCGGCGCGCCGACGCTCACACTCTGGATACTCACGCTATATACAGTCCTCTGGCCCCAGAGATGTTCGGCCCAGGGAACAGCACCAGTGCTACCCCGGGGGTTCGAATCCCGCGGTGTCGAAACCCCGGGTACCGGACGGGGACACAGGTTTCGCCTGCGGCGCACACCCGGCCGAAATGGCACCTGAGCCTCAGACTGGAGACGGCGGTTTCGGTGGTCGGATCCGGAGTCGTGATGCTGCTGTCGTCGTTCGTGTGAGCGCGAAGTCCATGGGCCAGTGGTCGGCACCTGGTGACCCGCGGGGTTTTCTGCCCGAGCAGCCCCGTGGCAAGCGCGCGTCATCTGCGCCCGCGCGGTCAGACCGGTGGGGTGCTCGGCCGCGAGGCAACGGGATCGCGGCTCAGTGGCTCAGTTGGCGACGCGAGGTTATCCCGAGCTTGGTGAAAATGTTGCCCAGGTGCCATTCCACCGTGCGTGGGCTGATGAACAGCCGAGCCGCGATCTCGACATTCGTCAACCCGTCGCGGACCAGCCGGGCTATCTGGGTCTCCTGGGAGGTGAGCTGCGTGGGAGTCGCGCCACGGCGCTTGCGGACGGTTTCGCCCGTGGCCGCGAGTTCGCGTGCGGTGAGGTCGGCGAACGCCTCCATGCCCATGCTCGTGAACATCTCGTGCGCGGTGCGGAGTTGATCGCGGGCGTCGATGCGGCGGTTCTGCCGCCGTAGCCATTCGCCGTAGTGCAGATGAGCACGGGCGAGCTGACCGCGGATGAGGGTGCGGCCGAGGCGATCGATCGCCTCCAGGTAGCAGCTCTCAGCGGCCGCACCGTCAGTGACCAGCCCCCGGCAGCAGGCCTCCAGGCCTAGTGCCCAATCCGTGCGGCCGGCCTGCGTCAACACGGAAAGGCGCCCGAGTGCGTCGGTCGCCAGGTCGAGCCGATCAGCGCGTGCAGCCGATGTGACGAGCTCGACGAGTGGGGCCCATGTCATGACGCCCAGGTCTTGTCGCGGCTCTGTCGCATGCTGCGCCGCGACGAGCGCATCGTCGTACCGGCCAAGGCTGTTGCACAGCACCGCCTGCATCCATCCGGCGGCGATCAACCCGACCCCCTCGCCCCGGCGTTCCGAGTCGGCGGTGGTGGCTGCGATCAGCTCAGTGGCTTTGCCTTCCGCGCCCTGCCAAGCGGCGAGCACCTGGCGTGCATAGCGCGGTCCCTGTGTCTGGGTCGCCTCCGCGACAGTCTCGAGCTCCTCGAGCACCGAGCGGGCTGCGGCCAGGTCGCCGGCGAATACGTCCATGACGTTGCGGATGGTCAAGGCCATGGGAAGCGCGGCCAGCGCCCCGGACTCCCGCGCCAGTTGGATGAAGCGGCTCACGAGCGTGTCGCAGGTCTCGTCCTCGAAGAGGTCCAAGGAAGTGCTGCTGGCGAACCAAAGCCACCGCAAGCCTTCCTCCCCCGACAGGTCCGGACCGCGGAAGGCGCGCAGCGCCTCCTTCAGCATCGGCGCGCCCGCCGCGTAGCCATCCGTGTAACGGACGGCTAGCCCGTCGAGCAGGTGATCCGGCGGACGTAAGGGCGGCACCGCGGCGGGTGCGGAGCGCGCCGCGGCCGCCACGTCGCCCATGCTGGTGCCGTTGGCGAGGTGGGCGGCGAACCAGCCCGCGCGCAGCGCGTCCAGATACGTCTCGCGTGCCAGCCGCACGTCGAGTTGTTCCAGCATGGCAGCAGCCTTGAGCAGCAGCGCCGGTGTATCGCGGCTGCGGTCCATGGTGAATGAAAGCCGGGCGCGCAGCAGGTCCGCTTGGGCACGCTGGAACTCACCGAGCGGGCTCGCTTCGGCGAGCGACAACAGTCGGAAAGCCGCGTCAGGTATGCCGGCCTGGTGCATGGCCTCGGCCGCGGCAAGCGCCCGCTGCCCCCGGCGTGTTGGGTCAGGCGTCACCTCGAACGCACGCTGGAAGAAGGTGGCGGCTGCGGCCAGACCCCCGCGGGCCTGCGCCCGCCCTGCACACCGTTCCAACTCTGCGGCGACAAGCTCGTCCCGTCCGGCAGCGGCTTGGGCAAGGTGCCAGGCGCGCCGATCCGGATCGGCCACCGGGTCAGTGACCTGAGCGAGCGCTCGATGCACGCTCTGCCGCTCCTCTGGCGATACGGCGTGGTAGATCGCCGAGCGCAGCAGCGGATGCCGAAACAGCACCCGCGAACCGAACTCCACGAGGTCTGCCGCAGTCGCCAGGGAGGTCGCGGCGTCGGTACCGACCCCGAGTTGGTCGACCGCCCGCCATACGAGCGCCGGGTCGCCCACCGGCTCGGCAGCGGCCACCAGCAACACCTGCCGCGTCACCGCCGGCAAAGTCGCGATCTGGCGCCGGAAACTCTCCTCGATCCGCTGCGGCAACGAGATCGTGCTCAACCCGAACCCTCCGGCCAACTCCATCGGCGTGAAGCCGCGTGGCAGCTCCAGCAGCGCCAACGGGTTGCCTTGCGACTCCGCGATGACCCGCGCCAGCACCCGTTCGTCCGTCGGCCCGGGATAGGCCGATGCCAGAAGCACCCGGGCCTCGTCGTCGGGCAAGCCGGTCACGACCAGGTCCGGTAGCCCTGCCAGCTCCGGCAGGTCGGTCCGTTCGGACGTCTCCCGCACCGCGAAGATGATCGCCACCGATTCGGCCAGCAGCCGTCGCGCCGCGAACGCGAGCACTTGCGCCGATGCACGGTCCAGCCATTGCGCGTCATCGATCACGCACAGCAACGGTTGCTCGCGCGCCACCTCGGCGAACAGGCCGAGCACCGCCAGTCCGATCATGAATCGATCGGGCTGGCTGCCCGTGCTGAGCCCGAATGCGGCACGCAACGCCTCCTGCTGCGGGTCGGGCAAGCGCGCGAGCCGATCCAGCATCGGAGCACAGATCTGGTGGAGGGCCGCGAATGCGAGCTCCTTCTCCGCCTCTACGCCAGCGGCCCGCGCCGTCCGGCAACCTGAGGCCCGGTCGAGGACATCGCCCAGCAGCGCGGTCTTGCCGATACCTGCATCGCCCCGGATCACCAGCGCTCGGCTCTCGCCGGCGTTGACATCCGCGACCAACTGGTCCAGCAGCCCACGCTCTCTGCGCCTGTTCAGCAGCATCTGGCGAAACCCCTGAGTCCAGCGTCGGTCGGATCGAACTTACAGAATATCCCGGGTCGCCGACCCGCGCGCTACGCCGAAGCACGCGGCTGTCCGGTGCACCAGGGGTCGCTGCGGCAGACGCTCGGCGTCGACCTTCTTCCTAACCTGGCGCTACGCACACGCAATGTCACCGGGCTGACTGTCGCAAGCACTGGTCGCTGAGCGGCGACGCGACGCCCCGGCCTGACCTGGCGCAGCGGCGCTGGGGCGGCGTCCTGGTTGGGCTGGGAGGCTTGTCGAATAGCACCTCGGAAACGTCTTCGCCAAGCTTGAGATCACCTCGCGTCAGCAGATGCGCCACTGACGAGAACCCCTTGGGGGTTAGCCGGATTGTGGGGTAGCGGACGGTGCCGGTCTCAGTCCCTCTGCGCGGTGGGCTAAAGGAGAGCGGAGCTCGGACCGCCCACTGCGTCCCCTGTGACCCTGCGCCAGGCCTGGGGACGCGCGCAAGGAGACCCCGGGGTACAACCCCGTGCCGATCACGGGTCCGATGACCGCCGTACGCGGGAAGAGTGGACGTCGCGACTCGCTACCGCGTGGCCTTGTTCGACTTGCTGTGAGTGTCCGACGGGTAGCCCGATGTAAAGGAGTGAGACATATGGCGAAGGTTCACCATCGCTACGCCACCGTCGACGGCCATCGGCTCTTCTATCGTGAGGCCGGGCCGGTGAACGCGCCCGTGCTGGTGCTGCTGCACGGCTTCCCCACCAGCTCGTTCATGTTCCGGAATCTGATCCCGCAGCTGGTCGACCGCTACCGAGTGTTCGCCCCGGACCACCTCGGGTTTGGCCTGTCGGACGCCCCGCCGGTCGAGGACTTCGACTACACCTTCGAGGCTTTGACCGACCTTACGGCGAGCCTGCTCGGCCAGCTCGGCATCAGCCGCTACGCGATCTACGTGCAGGACTACGGCGCCCCGATCGGGTGGCGGCTCGCCCTGCGGGATCCGAAGGAGATCACGGCGATCGTCACGCAGAGCGGGAATGGCTACGACGCCGGCTTCGTCGATAGTTTCTGGAAGACCGTCTGGGACTATCAGCGCGAGCAGACGCCGGACACTGAGTCGGCGATCCGGCAAGCACTCAGCCTCGAGGTCACCCGGTGGCAATACGTCACCGGTGTGGCCGATGAGACCCTCGTGAGCCCGGACACCTGGCACCACGACTACGCCCTGCTCTCGCGCCCCGGCAACGACGAGATCCAGCTCGCACTCTTCCGCGACTACGCGACCAACTCACCGATGTACCCACGCCTGCACGAGTACCTGCGCACCAGCCGTGTGCCCGTGCTTGCGGTGTGGGGTCTCGGCGACGAGATCTTCGGCCCGGCCGGCGCGCGGGCGTTCGCCGAGGACGCCTCCGACGCAGAGATCCATCTGCTTGACGGCGGCCATTTCCTGCTAGAGAGCGCCGGCGATGAGGTCGCGACGTTGATCCGAGACTTCCTCGCTCGCAGGCTCGACGATTCGGCGCCGGGCGGCGGCCCGGCCTGGGTGGCGTGATGCTCATCGCCTGGTTCCGGGTCGCGCGGCTCACCTCACTGAGGCTGCACGTTGCGTGAACCCGGTGGCCGCGGACTCACCCTGCCAGGTAGGCAGCATGTACCTCCAGACGAAAGGAGCACGATCATGGGTCTGTCCTGGCAGCAAGGGCCCCTGGGTGCTGGGCCCGTGGGACGCTTCCTGACCGCCGATCCCCTCCCGCAACGGCTGCTCTATGCCGAACCGCTCCGGCGCCGCATGCGTGTGCGGTACGCCGACGAATGGATCGTCGACAGCGAAGACGTGCTCCTCCTCCACGAGCCCGGCCGCTACCCCGTGGCGTACTTCCCGACCGCCGACATCCGGCCCGACGTCCTGGTTGGCGAGAACCGGACAACCCGGCACGGCGATCTGGGAGACGCCGCCTGGTTCACGGTCACCGTCCGCGACCGGAGCACAGCCCACGGCGCATGGCAGCACACCGCCCTTCCCGAGCACGCAGGCGCGCTTCGCGACCGGGTCGCGTTCGCCTGGCGGGCGATGGACGCGTTCTTCGAGGAAGACGAGCGCATCGTGGGGCACGCTGCCGACCAGTACCACCGCATCGACATCAGGCGGACCTCGCGGCACCTGGTCGTCAAGGACGGCACGCGGGTGATCGCGGACACCCTCCGCCCCGTGGCGTTGTACGAATCCGGCTTCGCACCGCGCTGGTACGTGCCCCGTGAAGACATCGACGAGACCGCACTCGAACCCGTGGACGGGCAGACGTTCTGCCCGTACAAGGGCCTCGCCAGCTACTACGACGTCGCCGGCCGCAAGGGCGCCGCCTGGTCATACCCGCAGGCCTGGCCCGAGGTCGCCAGGGTCGCGAACCTGGTCTCCTTCGAGCCGGACAAGATCGACGTGTTCCTGGACGGCACGTTGCTCGCACTCGAACCCGGCCAGGGCGTTGTCGCGCACGGGATCGACCGGGGCCTCGACCCCGACGAGGTCGTCGACCACGGCAGCACTCCTGCCCGGGCCTGATACACGACCATGGGCCACCGACCGCGCGCCTCATCACCTCCGAGGAGGGAGCCAGGAATGGCGACTCTGCTCTCGGTGAACGTGGGCCTTCCGAAGGATGTCGCCTGGGAGGGCCGCACTGTCCACACCGGGGTCTGGAAGAGCCCGGTCGAAGGGCCGCGCAATGTGCGGCGGCTGAACGTCGACGGTGACGGCCAGGGCGACCTGGATGGACACGGCGGCGAGCAGCGCGCCGTACTCGTCTACCAGGTCGGCGCCTACCGCCACTGGGAGCGGCACTTGGGCCGTGGGCTCGACGGGTTCGGCCAGTTCGGGGAGAACTTCACCGTCGACGGGCTGGGCGACGACGAAGTCTGCATCGGCGACCGCTACCGCATCGGTGAGGCGGAGTTCGAGGTCACCCAGCCGCGGGTCACGTGCTTCCGGGTCGGCATGCGTCTCGGCGAACCGCGGCTGCCGGCCCTGCTCGTCACGCACCACCGCCCCGGCTTCTACCTGCGGGTGATCACCGAAGGTCACGTGCAGGCCGGCGACGAGATCGTCCGGACCCGGGTCGGCCGGCACGCGCTCAGCGTCGCCGACATCGACGCGCTGGTCTACCTGCCCAAACGGGACATCGAGAAGCTGCGGCTCGCCACCGACATCCCCGCGCTCAGCCCGGGCTGGCAGCAGTTGTTCCACGAATTGCTCGACGCCACCACGACCGCGACCCCGGCCGACCGACCAGCCCTCGGCGTCGAACCCGGCTGGGGCGGCTTCCGCCGGCTACGCGTCGCGGACATCGTCGCCGAGACCTCGAACGTGACCTCGGTCTACCTCGTCGCCGACGACGGCGACCCCCTGCCCCGGCCGGAGGCGGGGCAGTACATCACGCTGCGCGCGGCTGGGGCCGGTGATCCCGCGCCGATCCGGAGCTACTCAGTCTCGTCCGCTCCCGACGCCCCCAGCTACCGGATCAGCGTCAAGCGTGAACCGCGCGGAGTGGTCAGCGCGTGCGTTCACGCGCTCCACCCGGGATCGAGGGTCAACATCGCCGCACCGCGCGGCGACTTCGTCCTCACCGACGGCACCAACCCGGTGCTGCCGGTCTCTGCGGGGATCGGCATCACCCCCGTGCTCGCCATGCTCCACCAGCTCGCCGCAGGTCACAGCACCCGTGACGTGTGGTGGATCCACACGGCACGTGATGCGCAGCAGCATGCTTTCGCCGGCGAGGGCCACCGGCTCCTGCAATCGTTGCCGCGCGCCCATGAGCGCATCTTCTACACCTCGGCGACTGCGGAACCCTCGCCAACCAGCCCGGTCGTCCGGGGCCGACCGACCCTCGCCGCGCTCGGCAGCCTTGACCTGCCCGCCGACGCGGTCGCCTACCTCTGCGGCCCGACCGCGTTCATGAACGACATGCAGGCCGCCCTGGCCCAGTTGGGCATCGCTGCCGACCGCATCCACACCGAACGCTTCGGCGCGCGCGCCGCACTGCGGCCCGGAGTCGTCGACGTAGGCGCGATCTCACCGCACCAGCCTTCCGGGCCACCCGGAACGGGGCCGCAGATCAGCTTCTCCCGCAGCGGACTGACGGTGCGCTGGTCCAGCCGCGATCGGTCTCTGCTCGACCTGGCCGACGCCTGCGACGTCCCCACTCGCTGGAGCTGCCAGACCGGGGTGTGCCACACCTGCATCACGTCGTTGCTCTCGGGCGAGATCTCGTACTCGCCCGCTCCGCTGGACCCTCCCGCCACGGACCAGGTGCTGATCTGCTGCTCGCGGCCTGAGACCGACATCGTCCTGGATATGTAGGGGGCAGCAACATGACCGACCCACGACAGCTGCCGCCGCCCGAGAGCCGGCGGCCCACGTCCGACGAGATCGCGGTCAGCCCGGCCGTCAGCCCGGCCGTCGGCCCGATGCCGCCCGTCTACGTGCCGCGGAGCCCGGCCGACTCGGCGGCCGACAGCGTGCTCTGGCGTGCCGCGGCTCGCGCGGCGCGTCGGGCAGGCCCCTGGGCGACCCGCCGGCTGAGACGGGCCGAGTCAAGGACGGAGGGGCGGTGATGGATGCAGACTCGAGGTCGTCACCGTGCCCGTGAGCGACGTCGATCGCGCGCTCGCGTTCTGCACACGACAGGTCGGCTTCGTCCTCGACGTCGACTACCACCCGGCCAGCACCTTCCGGGTGGTGCAGCTGACGCCGCCCGGCTCGGCCTGCTCACTGCAGATCGGTGTCGGACTCACCGACGCCGCCCCCGGATCGATGCGCTCCTGCTACCTGGTCGTCGCCGACATCGAAGCCGCCCGCCGCGAGCTCACCGACCGCGGTGTCCAAGTCAGCCTGATCCGGCACAAGGCGCCCATCGACGATTGGCAAGGCGGCATGGACGACGACACCGACCCTCAGCGACGTGACTACGCCAGCATGGCCGTCTTCGCCGACCCGGACGGCAAACAGGTGGGTCATCCAGGAGATCGGCCACCAGTCGTCGGGCGCCGGGCCGGGGGTCGAGCCACCGATGCGACCGGAGAAAACGACATGACCAGCAGGTCCTTCGCCGAGCAGGAACTGATCGAGCGGGATCCGGCACGGGTCGTCGCCTTCAGCGATGCCGTCATCGCGATCGCCGTGACCCTCCTCGTACTCGAAATCAGGCCGCCGCACGACACCGCCCACCTGCTTGACGGCCTCGCCGCGCTCTGGCCGTCGTATCTGGCGTACGTCGTGACCTTCATGCTGATCGGGCAGGTATGGGCGAACCATCACGTGATGTTCGATCACATACGTCATGCCGACCGAATGGTGCTGTTCCTCAACACCGTGCTGCTGATGGACATCGCCTTCCTCCCGTTCACCGCCTCGGTGCTGGCCGAGTCGTTCCGGGACGGCCGGGGCGAGCGCGTTGCGGTCGTCTTCCAGGGTCTCGCGTTCGCGCTGGCCGCGGCGCTCTTCAACGTCCTCTGGTGGTGGGCGCGGCATGACCGCCGACTGCTGGCCCACCACCTCGACTCGGTCGGCGCGCGGGCCGTCGCCAGGCGCTTCCAGCTCGCGCTTGCCTGGCTCGGTGCCGGCACCGCCCTCGGCGCGCTGCTGCCGGCCCTCGGCGGTGCCGTGATCGCCGCGTTCATCGTCTACTACTGGCTACCGATCCCCGGGGAGATCGGCCGGAAGCGCTCGACAGAGGACCATGCAGCAGCCAGGTCCGCATCCGATGCCCCATCGTCATGAGTCATCAGTGCGCACAGGTTGTCGGGTTGTCGGAGACACCCAGAAACTCAGGGCGAATACACCGCTTCTCCCGGAGTGGACTCGGACCTTTCTGCCAATTCGGGCAAGTCAGTGCAAGCCCTCGTGTTTAACCGAGGGTTGTTGGTTCGAGTCCAACCGGGGGAGCAAGAGAAGGGCCCCTGACCTGCACTCGGCATTCAGTAGACGCAACCTCCACCGCAGCGCCGGTTAGAAAGGAAGGCGCCTTCTCCAAGCTCAGGAAGAGCGCAGTTGCCGCCCAGGCAGACAAGGCAGTCCGCAACGGGGCCCAAGCCGAAGCTGAAGCCGAGGCAGTACGGCTCGCCGGCTCTTGTGACGAGCGGATTGTTCGGTGCCACAACGGTCGAGGTCTTTGAGGGCGGCGGCTACGTCCCGTGTCTCGACATCTCGCGTTTCAACTGCTCGATCTGACGCAGCTAGCCGTCTCGCTCGGGCTATGACGAAGACCCCACAATTCGAGAAGTTGCTCTCGATCAAGTACACCGGGCCCGCGGAGGAGAAGTCCTCTGGCCCCTCTGCGTTTGAAGGAGCGGTTGGGCCTGCAGTGGCGAGCATCGTGAAGGGTGGGGCGAGCCTAATGAAGGCGGCCGGCCCCGGCCTTGTGGCTGCCGGAGTCGCTCACGTCGCGAGCGCCGGTGGGCGGAAGTTCCTTCTTGACCATCACTACGGCGAAGCCGATTCACACCCTCACGAACGAGGTGAACAACGGCT
>Ga0308173_10000103_pt1 | contig 27915 bp, 40 predicted proteins | sample PhyPR1_FD_203716 | JGI IMG/M metagenome (GOLD analysis project Ga0308173, IMG submission 203716) | Soil microbial communities from UC Gill Tract Community Farm, Albany, California, United States - DLSLS.P.R1 | ecosystem: Environmental > Terrestrial > Soil > Agricultural land | place: USA... | reverse complement strand
GAAGGATGCCATGCTCCCCTACTCCAATGTCATCTTGACGCTGATTGCCTGCAGCGCTGGCATCTACATCAGTGAAAACAGCCCCCTGATGCCTGGCCCCAAGAGGGTGGCTCAGTGTCTGCTCATGGCCGCGGCCATCACAGCCATCATCACCAACCTGGCCCTTCTATGATCTCCCCTTTGAGGAGCGTGTCCCCACAGCTGAGGGTGCATCGGCCAAGCCTCGATGAGGCCTCAGATTATTTCTCCCAGCCTTTGCCCCGGCAAAATTTCAAGCGCACAGCCAGTGACTCGGTGGTAGCCTCTTTTGCTGCCTTTGAGAGGGGATCCCCCTTTGGCAGGCCCAATTCAGGCCACGTGCAGCTGCCCCAGCTGGAGCAGATTGAGCCAGAGGAGATTGCTCCCTCAAGAAGACGCTCCTCCACCCAGGCCCTGTGGCAGGGCATCAACAGAAGGCAAGGGCAGGCCACCCTGCAATGCTTGGGCGCGTGCCTGGTCGTTTGCGTCACCATCCCCCTGGGCTTCGTCTTAGGCCTTTACGTGGCCCTCAATCACCTGGACCCACCGCTACCTGGCAGGGGCTGAATCAGGCATCGAAGGCGGCCATGGCGGCCTCATGCTCTGCCTGGTGGTAGACATCCAGACACTCCTGCAGATCCTCACACAGCTTCAGCCACAGGGCATCCCGTTGTGGGCCCTCCAGGTGGAGCAGGACATGATCCAGGTATTCCTCAAAAGCTTCCAGGCCCATCAGGGCCCTGGCTACAGTGAGGGTGTGCTCATTGGCCACATAGGCCCTTGGGGGCAGTAGGTTGCGAAATTGCCTGAACATGGGGCTTTGGGGCTTGCGCCTGGGAGATGCCATCACTTGCCTCCCACAGGAGCGCCAGGCCTGAGCATTAGGGCAAGCCTTCGCGCCTCAGCTGCAGCCTGCTTTTTGATGAGGGCCAGATTTTGCCGTGTCTGATGATGTCGGATGAAAGCAGAGGCCAAAGACATAACAGGCTCCCCTCGATAAGGTCCTTCTGTAAGGGTAGCAGCCCCCAGGGATTTCGCCTGCTTTTTGCCATAGGTGCATGACGCAAAAAGCCATGCCCCCATAAGAAGGTCATGGTATCCTTCCCAAGAACGGAATCAAACTGCCTTAAGGGGCAGTGGAGGCTGCCCATGCGAAAACTTAACGTTGTGAAGGATACATTTCTGCCCAAGTGGGGCTTTACGCAAAAGTGTGTGATAGAGGCTTACCCCGTCATCAAGATGCTCTCCCACGATCGAACGGTCCACCAGCATTCTCTGTCTCTAAGAAATTATTTTGCCTATGGCGTTCTGGACCTGCCAGAGGCCGCTGTGGAGATGCATGAGGACTTGCTGGGCATGGTGATGGCCTGTGAGGAGCATGGCAAGATGGCTTTGGCCTCCTGGATTAAGGAGAGGGTGGAGCGTCTTAAGGCGGCTTATAGGTTTATGGAGATTTATGATGAGAAGGAGGATGAAAGCCATGAAGAATGACGTCAAATGCACACCCAAAGCTGGATTGAAACTTATCACTCAAAGAATGGACTTAGGCACCCAGGGTCAAGGGCATCCCAATGCTCAAGCCTTCTGCTTCTTCTATGTCGAAGATGGGCTGAAGCTGATGCGCCCTGTGGCGCTTAACCTGCAGGGGCTAGGCATAGAGGAGCAGAAGCAGACCGTCTTCTCTGCTCTGGTCAAAGAAGGCCTTGCCAAGAAGGGGGATACTCTTAGCGCGGCTGATGGTGTGTTTCTGCTTGCCTCAAAGAAGGGCGCTTGGGTGATGAGAGGGCGCGCTGAGGCCCGTCCCGTCATGCAACAGGACTTAGTGGATGATAACTGGCATGACCTTGCCCCCCGCTAAGCCTGCCCTCCCCCCAGACGCTCCTCAAGAGCCAAGGCCGCAAGGGCCACAGGATGAGTCTCCCCAGGTAGACGTCCTGCTTGAGGAGCATGGGGGAGCCTCCATGTACTTTGCCAAGACGCTCCATTTCAGCCACCAGACCCAAGACGATTGGTGGCATCAGTAAGGCCCGCCTTCAGCCAACGTTTGCCTTGCCCCTTTGTGCGTGCCAAATTTCGGCATGGCCAAGAAAATCAAGCAGCTCTCCTCCCTCACGCCCAATCCCAAGAATCCGCGCACCATCACGCCGTCAAAGCTACAGATGCTCCAAAGGTCTTTGGAAGCTTTCGGTGATCTGTCTGGCATTGTGGAGAATGAGACATCCAACGTGCTGATTGGAGGCCACCAGCGCCTTGAGGTGGCGCACGTCTTGGGCGCAAGCGAGATTGTGATTGAGAGAACTTATGAGCCACCCACCAAGGTGGGCACAACAGCTGAGGGCTATGTCATCCTCAATGGGGAGAGGCACGCCTATAGGCGCGTAAGATTCACCCCTGAGCAGGAGAGCGCCGCAAACATCGCAGCCAATCAGGGCGCTGGGCGCTTTGACATCCCCCTGTTGGCTGAGATGATGCGTGACCTTCGCAGCGTAGATTTCGATCTTGATTTGACCATGTTCGGTCCTGATGAGAGAGAGGGCCTCTTTGCCAAGACTTTTGGGGAAGAAGAGATCCAAGAAGAGCCAGAGCAAAAGAAGCAGAAGATGACCATGTGCCCCTCATGCGGCCATGAATTTTCGCCAGGGGATACCACGCAATGGTCTTGACCTGAGCGCTGCCCCATTGGCAGTCTTTCGATAAGGCTCTTTGATCCATATACAGATTAAGCCATCACCCAAAGGTTGCATGATGCCCAGAAAGCCACCCATCACAGGCCGCATTAAGAAGGGGGAGACACGCAATCCCAAAGGCTCGAGCGCAAAATCCAGAGCTCTGGCCAAGGTGCGGCGCATGACAGCTGATGATCTGGCCGATTTGACCAGCCTTCTGCTCACAGGCAACAGGGACACCATCAAGGATGTGGCCGAGGATCCTAAGAGCAGCTTCATGCAGGTCCTCACAGCCAAGCTGTTGGTCGATTGTTATAAGCGGGGGGATATCTCCATCTATAAATCGATCCTGGACAGGGTAGTGGGTGCCCCGCGGCAAGCCAAGAGCGTCGAATTGACCGGCAAGGATGGGGCAGCTTTGGATTTCAACGTGAGCCGCACAGAGATGACGCTGGAGGAGAAGGTGGCCAGGGCTGATGCTTTGGCCAAGGCCAGGCAAGAGGCAGGAGAGGACTGAGAATAGAGCAGAGCTGGGCCTTGATTTCGCCTTAGCAGCTGCATTATTGTCCTGCCCATGCAATCTACCCCTGCCCCCAAAAACAAGACCTTTGTGAGGTACGCCAACCGCAAGCTCTATGATTCAGACACCAGAAGCTATGTCACAACAGACCAGCTGCTTGACATGGTGCAGCGTGGTGTCTGCTTCAACGTGATCAACAGTGGCAATAAAGAGGCCTACACAGCCCAGGTCCTGTGCCAGATGCTGTGGAAGCTGAGCCGCCTGCAGGTGCCCATCGACATCGAGCAGGTGTTGAGCGTGCTCAAGAGCTGCCTGGACAAGCAGGGGGGCTTGCCTGCCCACATCACCAAGCCCAAGAGCGTATCGAGCAAACAATCTCAGCCAGAAGAGGATCTAAGCTTATGAGTGGTACCGTCAATCGCGTCATCCTTATTGGGCATCTTGGGGCAGATCCTGAGATCAAGTTTATGACATCTGGCAATCCCATGTGCAGCTTCAGGCTGGCCACCAGCAAGACCTGGAAGGACAAGGACGGCAACAGCCAGGCGCGCACGGAGTGGCACAGGATTGTCATCTGGGGCAAGCAGGCTGAATCCTGTGGCCAGTATTTGCGCAAAGGCGCTCTGGCTTATGTGGAAGGCGAAATCGAGACGCGCAAATTCCAGGACACCCAGGGCATAGACCGCTACATCACCGAAATCAAAGCTCGAGACGTGCGCTTCCTGGGCAGCAAGCCCCAGGCCGATAGCAGCATGGCTGAGATGGGCTACAGCACCCAGGCCAAGGCTTCAGCTCCCTATGAGGACAAGGCGATGGGCTATGATGAGGTGCAACAGGACGTGCCCTTTTGAGGAAGCACCAGCTCACCAAGGCCCAGATCAAATCCCTGGTGGAGGACTATCGGGCAGGCCAGACGATTGCGCGCTGTTGCCTCAAGTATGACATCACCAGAAGCACGCTCTACAGGTGTTTGCGCAAGTATGACGAAGAGTATCTGCTTGGCCGCAAGGATGATTCTTATTACAGGATCGAGTGTCAAAGGCTCAAGGATGCGCTTGCCGAGGTGACCCTGGAGCGCAATGACTTGCGCAAGAAGCTTGAAAGCGCACAGGCCTAAGAAGGCAGGAGGAGGGACGTGCACGCTGCCGAGGAGCGCTATCAGCTCGAGAAGGAGCTGCAGCTCGAGCGCGCACGCAAGGGGCTGTTGGCCTTCACCCTGGCCACCAAGCCTGATTTTGAGATCAATTGGCATCACAGGGCCATTTGCCGCGCCGTCAATTATCTCAAGGCCAGAAGAACACCCAGGGAATTGCTGGCCACCTGGGGCATCAAGGGCAAGCGCTTAGAGCAGCTGCTCAGCAATCCCCACCCCGTCACCAAGCTCTATGCTGGCTGCACCAGGCCTGAGATCATCGACAAGCCCATCACAGGGCTGCAGGTGATGGTCCACCCCAGAGCAGGCAAGACTGAGATCATCAGCCGCCGCGCTCCTGCCTGGTGGCTGGGCCTTGACCCTGAGGCCCAGATTGTCGGCTCGAGCTATGGGGCTGAACTCTCCAGCCGCAATAACAGAGACGTCCAGCGCGTCATGGACACCGATGTCTATAGGGAGATCTTCCCCAAGACCAGGCTCTGGTCCAGTAACGTGCGCTCCGTGGCCCAGGGCACCTGGCTTCGCAACAGTGATATCTTTGAGATTGTCGGCCATAAGGGCTGCTATAAGTCTGCAGGCGTGTCTGGCCCGTTAACTGGGATGGGGAGCAATCTGGCTTTGCTCGATGATCTCACTAAGAATCGAGCTGAGGCAGAGAGCGCTATTATCAGGGAGCGTAATTGGGACTGGTACACATCGACGCTCTACACGCGCCTGGAGAAGCTGGCCAGCAAGATCATCATCAACACCAGGTGGCATGAGGCCGATATTTCAGGGAAGACCCTGGCCCAGGCCCAGGGGGACCCTCAGGCCGATCAGTGGTTTTGCCTGGTCTTCCCAGCCATTCTGGACACAGAGCCTGGCCCGGCCGATCCGCGCAAGCACGGAGAGGCCCTGTGGCCTAACAAATTCAATCAAGAGCGCATGATGTCCATCAAGGCATCGGTGGGCACCTATGAGTGGGAATCTCTGTATCAGCAAAGGCCTTCACCCCGCGGGGGGGGGATCATTTCTGATGGATGGTGGCAATGGGTTGGCAATCTACCAGAGGCTCTAGGGCAATGGGTGATCTCAGCCGATCTGTCATTTGAAGACCGGGGGGATTTCAGCGTCTTTCAGGTGTGGGCCGCCAGGGGGGCTGAGCGCTACCTGGTCGATAGCGTACGCAAGCGCATGACCTTCACCGATCAGATCAAGACCATGGAGCGGCTGTGCCACAAATACCCCATGGTCACGGCCAAGCTGGTGGAGAAGGCGGCCAACGGCGCGGCTCTGATCGACACCCTCAAGCGTAGCATCCCAGGCATCATCCCCATCAAGCCCACTGGCTCCAAGGAGCTGAGGGTGGATGCCATCAGCCCCATCATCGAGGCAGGCAACGTCTTTTTGCCCAAGCCTGAGGTGGCGCCCTGGATTACGGATTTCACCCATGAGGTGGCAGCCTTCCCCAACGGAGCCTTTGATGATCAGGTGGATGCGATGAGCCAGGCTTTGGCCTATATGGGCCGAAGAAACCTGGACCCTCTAGTGGGGATGGGCTTTGCCACAGGGAGCAGAAGCCACCTGGCCGATGGTGTGACCAGCCGCTTTTGAAGGCTGGGCAAAGCAGCGCACCAGCTCGAGCAGGGCCTGGGCATGGCCTGGCTGCCTCAAGTCATACAGCTCATTGAGCTCTGCTAGGGCCTCGAGCATCCTGGCGCGCCTGAGCCTCACATCGGCCTCAGGGCGCTTGGGGCTATTGAATGGCTCCATCTGTTGACCTTATCACAGAGCAGCCACACAGGCGCACCATGGACCCTGAGGAGCCAATCACTTGTCATGGCTATATTTGCCCAGCCGCTTAACGTCATCAGCATGTGCGCCGGAATTGGAGGCCTCGATATCGGCCTCAAGCTTGCCCTTGGAGATGCCGCCAGGACTGTCTGTTACATTGAGAGGGAAGCCTATTGTGCCCGCGTCCTACAGGCGCGCTGTGAAGACGGGCATCTTGACGATGCGCCTATCTGGTCTGATGTGCACACCTTCGATAGCGCGCCGTGGCGTGGCAGCGTGGATCTCATCACTGCAGGCTATCCGTGCCAGCCCTTCTCCCTCTCAGGCAGGCGGCAAGGGGAGCAAGATGAGCGCCACCTGTGGCCACAAATCTTGCGACATATCCAAGCAATTGAGCCTGCCTTTGTTTTCTGTGAGAACGTGCCCGGCCACCTTACCTTGGGATTTGAGCAAGTCTGCCAAGACCTATCGAGCCTGGGCTACCGCATTGAGGCAGGCATCTTCAGCGCGGCTGAAATCGGCGCACCTCACATTCGCCAGCGGCTCTACTTTCTTGCCCACGCCGCGGGCTCAAGATGGCAAACACGCTCAGGCCACAGGCTGGGAGCTGGGCCGCCACCAGAGCAAGGACCTGTTGCATGTGAGAGTGGCCAGACAAGCAATGTGGCCCACGCCTCAGGCGCACGATGCCCAGAAGGGCAATCCTGCCAGAGTGGGCCGATACGGGACCAGGCACGGAGGGCGCAATCTAAACGACGAGGTGGCGATGTGGCCCACGCCCCTTGCGACCGAGGCCGTAAGCAGCTCTGGGCCCAATGCGGCCAGTGGCACGATCCAGAGTGGGCTGCTCAATCCGATGTGGGTAGAGTCATATCTAATGGGCTACCCCACAGGGTGGACCGCCTTAGGGCCCTTGGCAATGCCGTTGTGCCCCAAGTAGCAGCTCACGCCTTCAGCACCCTGTTGGCCCAGCTCGAGCTCCAATCTGTCGAGCCAGATTCAGATGTGGCTTAGCGGCTGATATTTCTTGCCCTGGCCTGTTTGCCCTCTTGTCCCTAATCCTCCATTCTAGCCCCCAGGCCAGCATTGGCATAGGCTGTGGCAGAATCTTGAAAGCTTTGGGGGCACCGTGGCGGATCAATCAGGCGTAATCAGTGGCTCGCAATCTTTGCAGGCCTGGCAGAATCAAGAAATGGTCAATCGGAATTACGTTGACCTTCGCACCATTGGTGCCACAGGCCTCAAGCAATTCTCTGGCTTCATAGAGGAGAGCAGCCTCCGTGATCTCTCTGGGCGCCGTGCTGTCGAAATCTATAAGGATATGGGAGATAATGACGCTACCTGTGGCGTAATTTTGTATGCCCTAACCCAGATTTTGCGCCAGGTGAGCTGGACTGTGGCTCCTGCCAGCACAGCACCCTTTGACCGTGAGGCTGCAGACTTTCTTGAATCGGCCATGCATGACATGGAGGAGAGCTGGACAGATTTCATCAGTGAGGCCTTTCTGGGGATGCTCAGATTTGGCTTCAGCCTCCATGAGATCTGCTATAAGCGCCGGGCAGGGGATGCCGAAGAGTCTTATCTTAGAAGCCACTATGCTGATGGCCGTGTCGGCTGGCGCGGGCTGCCTGGGCGCTCTCAGGACACCATCTATCGGTGGATTTTTGATGACTGTGGCCGCCTGCTAGGAGCAGAGCAGCAAGCTCCCCCTCACTATCGCATTGTCCACTTGCCCATCGACAAGTGTTTGCTCTTCCGTACCACCATGGAGAAGGACAATCCTGAAGGAAGGTCCGTCTTCAGATCGGCCTATAGATCGTGGGTGATCAAGCGTGGCCTGGAGAATCTGGAGGCCTCAGGTGTCGAGAAGGATATTAGCGGCTTGCCCATTGTGTGGGTGCCAAGAGAGCTGCTTGCCCTAGCCCAAGAAAGCCCCGTCTACCCCAACGGCGATCCCAATAAGATGGTGCAGCAAGCCCAGGCCATGGTGGCGATGTACCGCAAGATGGCCACCGAGGTGCGGCGTGATGCCCATGAGGGCCTGGTGATGCCTCTGGACTATGACGAAGCTGGCCATAAGCGCTTTGACATCACCTTGCTGCAATCAGGTGGCCCACGCGCCTTTGACCTGGACCGTATTGTGACCCGCTATGATCAAAGAATTGCCATGAGCGTCATGGCCGATTTCTTGCTTCTGGGGCAGGGAGCCACAGCTCAGGGCAGCTGGGCCATGCATTCTGATAAGAGCAAGCTCTTTCTGCAATCCATTGCCTCCTACCTTCGCATCTTCATCGACACCTTCAATAAGACGGCCGTGCGCAAGCTGATGCGGCTCAACACTTTGGAGATGTCGGATTTTCCAAGGATCGAATTTGGCAGCCTCGAGCGTGTGGACCTGACAGAGATGGGGGACCTGCTCACCAAGTGTGCCCAGGCTGGCATGGAGCTCTTCCCTGATGACGAGCTGGACGCGCACATTCGGCGTGTGGCGGGCTGGCCTGAGCGTGCTGTGGATCTGGTGGACACCCCAGATGTCCAGCCTCAGCCCACCGATGCCAGTGAGGTCTTAAGAGAGATCCACAGTGATGAGGAGGCCGAGGCCCTCAAGACGGGGCAGGATCCCTTCGCGGGGCCTGTCACCAATGCGCGCCCTGTGAACACCCACCCCATGACCAATAAAGACATCACCTAAGCGCCATGCAGAAAGCTTCCAACACCAGCCTCTTCACCAAGCCCTTGCGCTTGGGTGGCCACACTTTGACCCGGCGCAAAAGTGATGCCACCAGCCCCACCAATCCCCCCAGTGAGCCTTTGCCCCCTGTGCCCAGGACAATCCCCAGGATGCCCAGCCAAGACCGGCTGGGGACATCCTTGGGCGCCACCAGCCCCAGGAGCGTGGCCTCCCAGCCGCTGCCCCAGGAGCCACAAAGCCCCGTCTTCAGGATGCAGCCCCCTGTGCACAATCCGTCCTTCTCAGGCCACTCTCACCAGCCCTCCTGGGCCACGCCCTCGGCGGCCAGCCAGGAGATTAGGGATCTGGATCTGCCCCGCGATGCGCCGCCTGTCTTTCGCGTGATGACAGACGCTACCGAAAGGCGAAGGCTGCAGACGGAGCTGAGGGTGAAGCCTTTGGCCCAATCGGTCTATGGCCGGGCCATTGTCCACCTGTTGACCTTGCCATGGGTGGTAGCGCCCTCAGGGCTTGCGGCCTGCTACCTTGGGGACGGCCAGGAGCTGGGCGCGGCCAGTGACATCGCCAGTTACATCAACATGCTGGTGTGCGGCGCTGAAGCCTTTGCCGCGCCCTATGCAGACATTCTGGCTGTGCACCAGCTGGGCCATCTCAATCGGCTGTTGGTCAGATCCGGCCTGTCCCCCATCGCGCCAGGCCCGCTGCCTCAGCCCTGGGGACCCTTGGCAGCCCGCCAGCCGCCAGAATTTTTGCTCGAGGGCTTCAAGATGCGCACAGCTCCCCCCTCTCAGGACTCATCCACCCATGCCTGATTTCACCAGCTATCCCCCCCAGGTGCGCACCCATCACAGGACACGGAGCCAGGCCAGCAATCACTCCAGCCACAGCGCCATAAGCACCCAGAGCGCCCCCAACGTGCCCACGCCCACCATGGAGCATCTGATGCGCACCATTGCGCTGGCGCCCAGGGGCAGCAAGCTGGCCCAGGACGCGGCCAAGGCGCTGTTGGTGGCCGAAAGTGAGCGGCGCACCAGAACGGGCGTGCCCCTGTCTCCCATCCCCTCCCCTGGGCTGCCCCAGGAGCCACCCAGAAGGCCTGAGCCACCAGCCGCGGCGCTTATTGGGGCCAAGATGATGGAGGATAACCTGGGGGAGGACCCCTTTGATTTGGATGTGCCTGAGGATGTGGAGCCAGAATCTCAGGGGAGCTCTTCCTCCTCCTCCAAGACGTCCCCCACCTTCACCCCATCTCCTGGCGGGCTGGGCCAGTGGCCTCTGATCCCCAGCTATCCTCCCCCCGCGGCTCAGCCCTCAGAGAAGATGCGCAAGCCCTCTTTGGATCTGCTCATCGGCGGCCAGGAGAGCACCCCGCCAGGCGTGGCCCATCGGCCACTGGTCTTGCCTGAGGATGACTTGCTTCCCCCGCTGTTGCACCATGTGATGCCCAGCCAGGCGGCCTTGGCCATCTTCTGGAGGGGAGCTGCCCCTCAAAAGTTTGCCATCATCACAGACAGGGCAGGGCCCACTGGCACCGATGACACCTTCCCCATCACTGTGGCGGCCAATCACACCCAGATTATTGAGATGCCTCGAGCGTGGGCAGGCTTCATCCAGCGCATCACCGATGACATCAACACGCCAGCCACACGCGCCCATGTGGCTTTCGATGCCTATAAGGCCTTCAGCTTCTTCTTCGTCAATTATGTCCATGGCAATAATGGTCCTGTCTTCATGCAGGCTGAGCCATCTGGTGTCCGGGCTGGGAGCAGGCTCAGAGCTGTGAGCTTGGCCCCTCCCTCCATCCTGGGGACATCCCCCAATAAGAGCCAATACGTCCTGCCCACCTGGCATGGGCCCAATCATCGACGTGAGGCCATTGTGCGCTTCTATCAGAATTTCTTCAGCAGCCCCCAGTCTGGGGCTGTCTTGTCCCAAGAGGAGGCCGAAGCCACCCAGGTGACGCGGGACCGGCATATTGTGCTGGATTTTGCCTAAGAGGCCCAATGGGGCTTTGCGCGCCGTAATGCGTCATTTTGCATTGACCTGGCTGTTTGCCCTCTGTTAGGTCCAAGCGCATGAAAATCACCATTGACCTGGAGCAGGACCCCAAGACCCCCATTGCCATTGCCACGCACGGACAGGCCGAAGAGCGGGCCACGGCAAAAATCTGCCTCAACACCCTCAAGGTCCTCAAATCGCGCAACTTTTCAGGCTCTCAGCTGATGGCGATTGAGACCCTGGTGGCCCCTTTGCAAAAAGCTGTGCGCGGCGCCCAGAAGAGGGCAGCCCATGACGGATGATCTGGAGCCAGAGCAGATCATGGCCAGCATCCAGGCTGAGATGGCACAGACGCGCCCTCAGGTGATGATTCTCGATCCTGTGGCGTATGCCTTTATGCAGGGTGTGCGCATCAGAAAGCATAAGAAGCGGCGCATCTTCTGGAAGCTGTATAAGCGGGCCATGGCTGATGCTGGCGTGGCTGTGTCCAACATAGGACACCGCAAAAATTATTAGCCCCTCTTAGATGGTGCCATCCTCCCAGCTTTTGAGGGGGGATGTCATGCAGGCTTTGACTTGGCTCACCAGCGCTCTGGCGGCCAGCACAACGGCTCGAGCTTCCAGCAATCCATATCAGGCCCTGGCTCCCCAGACGCCCTCAGCCGCGGCCTCCTCGGCTCAGGAGACCGTCTTCCCGCTGGAGATGCAGCCCCCAGGCTATGCCCCGCCTGTGTGGCCCAAGCAGGCTTTGCAGCTTCCCAAGGTGCAGCTGGAGGCTCGAGCTGTGACAGGCTACAGCAATCTGGCCACGCGCAACGGCAAATGCCTGGACGTCCCCAGTGGGCAATTTCGCAATCAGCAAGCGCTGCAGCTGTGGGATTGCGGCGCCAGCAATAATAATCAGCAATTCAAGCTCTCAGGCAGCCAGCTCAAGACCCTCAATAACATGTGCCTGGACGTCCCCAATGGCGCTCTTTATTACGGCGCGCCCTTGCAGCTGTATGCCTGCTCCACAGGCACCAATCCCAATCAGATGTTTGAAGCTGTCGGTGGCACCCTTCGCAAGAGGGGCACCAATTGGTGTCTTGATGTCAAAGACGGCCACTATAACAATGGCGGCTCTTTGCAGCTGTGGAGCTGTGACTGGAATATGAATGGCAATCAACACTGGACCCTGGGCACGCCCATCCAGGTGACAGCCCAAAGCCCAAGCAGCTTTTTGGGCTATGGCACCATCTCCTGGGATTCTTTTTTGACCCTGCATCCTGAGCTCAAGCCCTGGGGGCAGGCCTTTCAAAGCGCGGCCACGGCCAATGCCCTGGTGCCCACCTTGCTGGGCGCGATTGCCGCCACTGAATCCTCCTTCCAGGAGAGGCCCGGCAACGGCTGGGGCATGTTTCAATTCTCTGATGATTCGGCCTGGCGGCAATTTGGGGATGGGGGAGACAGGCAGAATGCCCAAGATGCCGTCTGGGCAGCGGCGCGCTATATCCGCTTCCTGCTCAATCAGGCCAATCAGAATCTGGACCAGGCCTTGCGCGATTATAATGGGCCCCTGAGCCAAGGCGGCAATCCCCAATACCAGAATGAAATCAGGACCTGGATGAGCGGCGGCTCTCCTTGGTGAGGCTGCTTAATTCGGCTCTCAGATGATTTTTACGCCATAATGACGCATTGCTCTTGAATTGGCCTCCTGGCCTTTGCTTCTGTTGTGTCAAACGCGCCATGCGCAACAGACGCAAAGGTTTGCAGACATGACCAAGAGCTCCCCCAAAGCTCTTCGATCCACACGCCGCTACCCCAAGCTCACAGAGAAGGAGGTGGCCTATATCATCGAAAGGCTCGAGCAGGGCGCTACAGCCAATCTCATGGCCGAAGAGATGGGTGTCGATAAGAGGCTCATCAGGGGCATCAAGTACCGCAAGCTATGGGATTACATGCCCAGAACTGTGGACTTTGGCAGCCCTCAGTCTGTGTCCAGATTCAAAATCAGCAAAGAGAGCTGTGAGGGGATTTGGCATGGCTATTACACCGAGGGCCTCTCAGCTCAGGCTTTGGCAGACCGATACCAGATCACCAGAAATGTTGTGCGCCAGATCCTCACCAGGGGCACCCATAAGGAGCACACCAAGGATCTGGTGGAATCCTTCCCTGAGAATGGGCGCACCAATCGCAAAGAATCGCCACTGAAGATTAAGGACCAGGATGTGGCCTGCATGAGCTGCCAGAAGCTCTTCAAGCCAGGCAATAAGCGCCGCAAGACCTGCAGCAAGGACTGCCTCAGCCAGGTCAAGAGGGCCATCATCGCGGCCAGGTATCCTAAGAAAGCCCCTGAGGCCGAAGAGCTGCAGCCCCAGATTCTTCAGGTCCCTTGAATGGGGGCACGTTCTCTGCTTGTCTTGGCCCATGCCCATGCCCAGAGCAGAGAGCCGCCGATTCTTAGAGAGACAGGCCAAGACGTGGGCCAAGACTGGTGACACGCCACCAGGCCATGATGGCTGGAGGCCTAAGGTGCGCGCCGATTGCTCCACCTTCCCCAGGCCCTGCCCCTTTGTGGGCTGCAAGTATCATCTCTTCTTGGATGTCGGCCGTGAGGGACAGATCAAATATAACTTTGGGGATGATGTGGAAGCCCTCAGCAAGATGACAGACACCTGTGCTCTTGATGTGGCCAATGAGGGTGGGATGCAGCTGGAGAGCGTGGGCGCCAGGATGAATGTGACCCGCGAACGTGCGCGCCAGCAAGAAGAAGAGGGCTTGGCCAAATTACGCATTGCCCAGGCCTGTGCTGAGCCAGAAGACATCAGTATTCCAGAGCACAGATACGGCTGATTTGTGTGCCTCTGAGGGCTGGGATCTTGCTGTCTTTTGAGCAGATAGCGCACCCTCTTGAAGAGAGCGCCACCAAGCTGGTCCAAAGATAGGCCGTGCCTAAGCGCGCTAAGGGAGACTCCCCTGGGCAAGCGCAAAGAGACTCCCAACAGAGTCACTGTCCACATCAGTGAGATTGAGGACCATGGCAGCCAGGAGCCAAAGCTTATGCCCTCCTGGCGGCCACGCTCACGCCAGGACTGCATCCAAGGGCCGCGGCCTTGCCCCTTTGTGGGCTGCAGGCATCATCTTTATTTGGATTTCACCCCTGTGGGCAGCGTCAAATTCAATTTCGGCCACCAGGAGGAGACACTGGCCCAGATGCCAGAGACCTGCAGCCTCGATGTGGCTGATAGAGGGGAGCATGACATGACCAAGATTGCAGACTATCTGAATGTTACCCCAGCCAGGGTGCAGCAAGAGGTGGCCTCAGCCCTGCATAAGCTTCGCATGTATGGCCTCAATGCCCAGCTTGCCATCACGCCTGAAGATGTGGATGGGACCTGAGAATGTGGCGATTTACACCGATCTATAAGTCTGGCCGCAAGGTCAAGCAGCCCAATAAGCAGCGCACAACAGACAAGCGTGAGGCCTTCATCCGGCAAGCTGAGCGTGCTGTGAAGATGTCCTTTGTGGATGGTGTGACCAAATTCAAAAAGCGCATCAGCCAGGACAAGCTGGCCCAGATGTATGAGCAGCGCGATTACACAGCCATGGACCAGCACATCGGCTGGGATGAGCTCGAGGGGCACCTGGGCAAAACATCCCAGGCCATTGATGACATCTTCGACAAGTCATTTGACCATGCCATCAAGAGCCTTAAGGCCGATGAGGTCAATCCAGAGTACGTCAACACTGTCCAGACCAAGGGTGTCCAGCAAAAGCTCAAAGCCCGCCAGAAGAAATACCTGGTGGACTTGAAGGACAATCGAGAGGGCATCCACCAGATGATTGCCGAGGGGCATAAACTTGGGCGCACACCCAGGCAGGTGGCCCTGTCCATCAAGAGCCAGATTGCGCTGTCGGACACCCAGCGCAAGGCTGTGGCCAATTTTCAGGCGGGCCTCGAGCAGAAGGGCCTCAGCCCCAGCGCCATTGCGCGCCGTGTAGCCTCCAAAGAAAGGAGGATGCTCAATGAGCGGGCCAACCTGATTGCCATCACAGAGACCAGGGTGGCCGCTGCAGCTGCAGAGACCGTTGTGTGGCAGAAGCAGGCCAAGGACGGCCTTCTGGATCCATCTACTGTGAGGGTGTGGGCAGCTGAGCCTGATGCCTGTGAGGAGATCTGCAAGCCCATGGATGGCACAACAGCTCCCTTGGATGGCAAGTGGACCCTGCCTGGTGGCCGCCAGGTTACTTATCCGGCTGAGAGCCACCCCCGTTGCCGATGTGTTGTGTTTCTTCAGGATGGTGACTAGCCAGCCAGGCCTCTCTGAATCTGCACAGAGCAGCAATGCTCTCATATAGGCCCGATTCTGGGGCATCAGGATCGATATAGACCGTCATCCATCCGCATGAATTGAGATGATACAGCTTGGATGCGTCTGCTAACGCCTTGCTGGGTGTTGTGTGCCAGGTGTTATGGACTTCTATGGCGACACGGCCAGGCATATGGGCAAGATCGATATTATACTTGAAGACTGCAGCCTGAGGCCGAAGCACCAATCCAAGGGCCTTGAGCCGCGCCTGCACCTTCCTTTCATTCTCACTCTGTCGGCACGCCTTCTCATTGGCCAATGCTGCAGCAATCATTCGACGCTGGGGAGCTTTGCGCCCTCTGGTGGCCTGGTGCGCAGCCTCTGTCAAAGCCATGCGCTCTTCGATGGATAATGCCTTCATCCTGGCAAGGTTGGCTTCTGTGCCAGTAAGCGGCCTGAGGCCCAGCATCTTAAGCCTGTGCCTGATGACGGTCCTGGTACTGTTGAGATGCTTTGCCAAAGCAAGCGTGCTGAGGCCCTTTGCGTGCAGCTCTCTTAATCTCTCTTGATCAATCATAGCCTTGAGAGGACTGCCTGCCCCCCGGATCTGAATCCCTTGGTCTACCAGGATCTCACGCACGATAGCTGGATCTAATTTTAGGGCACGCGCTAATATGCTGTACCCTGTGCCCTTCCTGTAATCCTCGCATAAGGTGCGCAGCTGCTCTGGATTGAGGCCATAACAATTCATGCAACGGCATTAGATTGGAGATGCGCGCAATGTCAATGGCACCTGGGCAGCTGCCCCCCTACAGCCCCTCTCCCCCTCCCCCGCTGTATCGGCCAGTGGCGCCCATGCTCATCCGTTATCCCTCTGAGGCAGAGTCTTCTTACAGCGTCGATTTCACGGACACCTATGAGCCTGTCACCTGTGACAGCTGTGCACAGAGCTCTCAGGCCACCCTTGAGGCCTGGGCCAGGCTGTGCTGTTGCACCCCCCAGAGGGGACCTTGCTGGCTCAAGGAATTATGGGACCGCTTGCTGGCTTCGGTGACCTGGGGATGACGCGCTGCATCTTGGCTCTTGGCTGGGCCTCAAAGCCCATGCTATGCTGGCCAACATGCATAGACATTTCATCACCTTCAGCATTGCCCTCTTCCTTCACGCGTGTGCCGTCAATCGTCTGGCTGCCACGTCTGCCCAGGATCCTAACGATCCTGTGGGCAAGGCTGTGGATGGGCTGGCAACGGCGCTGTTTCAACAGGAGCAGCCTGCCCTCAATGCTGCCGTGGCCAACCTGCCACCTGAAGCGCAAGCGCTGATTCAGGCTGCTTATGTTGCGCTCGAGCAGGCTGTTAAGAAGGCCGCTGATGCCGGTCTTGATTACTTGACTGCCCCTGAAGGCGTGGATCCGCAAAATACGGTCAATGACCTTGCATCTATCGCCAACATTCTTCACGAAACAATCCATGACCCAAACACCATCCAGAGCGTACCGCCCTCCGAAGAACAATTATAAGCCCGCTGCCGTCCAGCCTGAAGGTGAGCGCCTTTGCCCTGCCTGCAATCAGAAATTGTGGCTCAGGGAAGGTGAGAACGCCTCGGCCTTTGCCAAGCGCACCTACTGCAATCTCAAGTGTAGCAGGCGCGGCATGAATCGCCAGATGGTCTATCCAAGGGCCAGCCATTAGGCCTCAGAGGCTGAATTAGCCTACAGTGAAGCCATCTTTGGATGGAGTCACGGATGAGTCACACTGGCAAACAAGCTTTCGTCAAAAGCCTTCGCAAGAGCGTGATGGGCCGCTTGCGGCCTCTTTCAGGCCCTGAGCGGCTCGATTACATCCAGCTGATGGGCCAGGGCATCCCAGAGGCTGAGGCCCGCGCCATTGCCCAAGGCTACCAGGCCATCACCAAGAGTGAGGGCAGGGCCAGTGAGGGCTATTTGCGTGCCTACCATCAGGCAGCCAAGAGCCAGCTCCCCCCATGGCAGCACGCGCTGCTCCATAAGGCCGCCTTGGGCCCAGCTGTCTCCTTGGGCCATGCCCACGCCAAGGCGCGCAAGGATGTGAGCAAGCAGGCCTTCATTGCAGAGCTCGAGGCCCTCAAAAAGCGCATCAAGGATGTGCAGGCCGAGATCGGCAAGGCCAGCCCCCTGGCCTCAGAGGTCCATGTGCCTGTGCCTTTGGGGGGCAAGAAGAAAGAGGAGAAGCTGCTTGTCCTCAAAAGAGCACCCAATGTGGAGCCAAGCGCCCAGGAGCTGGCCTATATCCAGGCCGCCTATGATCTGCAGACCCCCACGCTCCCAAGAGACACCGATGAGGGCCAGGTCGATCCTTCTGTTGCCCCGCTGATGCAGGCCAACAGGCTGGTGCAGGGCATGGATGCTGAGATGATGACAGGGGCTGTTACGGCCGAAGAGGCCAGGCAGCGGGCCTCCAGAGCCATCAGGGAGCGCCCAGGCCTGTTTGCCCAGGTGGGCGTGCCCCAGGCTGTGCGCCACCTGCATGGGCTGATGCTGGACATCGGCTCTGGCACCCAGCGCGCTCCAGGCCACCTGGGCCTGGATGTGTTTGCCTATGACCATGGCACCATTCTGCATGATGTGGAGCTGGGCCTGCCCTTCCCAGATGGCAGCGTACGCGTCATCCGTCTGCACCATGCCCTCCATGACATCTTGGGCAACGTGGGAGCCAATCCAGATCCCATCCCCCTGCTCAAGGAGTGTCAACGTGTGCTGATGGAGGGGGGGATCCTGGACTATGCAGGCCCTGAGCCGCTGATTGAGCCAGAGCAGGACTGGCCCTTGCCGGGCCTGGTCCTGCTCGAGCAGGGAGGCCAGCCCTTTGGCACCCAGCAAACCTTGAAGAGGGTGCCTCTGAGGGTGCCCGCCTATCACGGAGCTGATGCCACCTATGCCCCAGCTTCGCCTTTGCCTCTGGACATGCAGATGGCCCTGGCCGCCTATAATACCGCACCAGCCGATGTGGCGATGGCAAATCTTGTCCATAAGAGCGCTGGCCGCATTGTGCCCATCGCAAAATCAGATGCCATGCGCCAGATTGTCACTGGTGTTGTCCTCAGCCCCAATGAGCTGGACACCCAGGATGATTACATGACCCCTGAGGACATCGAGCTGGCCGCGCACAATTATCTGAAGCAATCCAGAGTGGTAGGCTCAGAGCATGGGCGCCCCATAGATGCAGGTGTTGTGGAGAGCTATATTGCCCCACAGGATCTTGTCTTTGAGGGCCCTGATGGACCTGTGGAGGTCAAGAGGGGCAGCTGGCTGATGAGCGTGCACGTCTCAGATAAGCAAGAGTGGCAGCAATTGATGGATGGGGAATATACAGGCTTCAGTGTCGGCGGCCTTGGGACGCGCCTGATGGCAGCCTGATGTGGCAAAAACAGCCTCGGTGATTTGTTTTGCCCGCGCTTTTGCCCCATCTTGAAACCTATCCCTTGGAGTAACACCGATGCGACGGCTCAAAGACCTTGATGTGCATGAAATCAGCCTGGTGAAGAGAGCCGCCAATAAGCGTCGGTACCTGATCGTAAAATCCGAAATTGGAGCCTCGAGCATGGCCACATCCCCAGCCTCCCCTTCAGCCAACGCGGCGCAGGATCTGCTTGCTGCCATGGCAAGCATCCCCCGGCAAAAGCTGGAGCACATTGCTGTCATCGCAAAAACAGCCAAGAGCCGCGTCAAAAAAGCCGATGGTGACATCCCTGAGGGTGACATGCCCGCCGATGATGTCCTGCCAGAGGATGCACAGAACGCCCTGAAGGCGGCCTTTCGCATCCTGGCACCCTACTCTGAAGCCATCAGCGCTGGCACCATGGCCGATTTTGCCGATGCCCTGGGTGTAGAGGGTGACGAAGAGGCCCAAGAGGACGCTGAGGCCGCCGATGGCACCGATGACGGCGCCGATGTTGGCAAGGCCGATGATGCCAAGATCGAGGAGCTGGGCAAGGCTGAGGACTCCGAAGAGGAGAAGGATGCTGAGGCCCAGAAGACCGATGAGGTCAAAGACGAAGAGCAGGGTGAGGACGTCCCCCCAGCTGTTGCCAAGGCCGATGGGATGCCGGACTTTGCCGATGCCTCTGATGCAGACAAGGAAGCAGCTCTGGCTGCAGCGCGCACCGCGTACGCTGAAGCCATGAAGCAGCGGGGCATCTCTGAGGCTGCTCAGAAGGCAGCTGATGAGACTGATGCCGAAGATGAGGATGAGGACGTGGCCAAATCCGTCATTGGCAAAAGCGCTCTGAATCTCAAGGGCTTAGACAAGAGCCAGCGCGCCATTTTGGAGCCTGTCCTCAAGAGCCACTTTGAGCGCTTTGAAGAGCTCGAGCGGGCCAATCGTGAGCTGGTCGCAAAATCCCAGAAGCTCGATGAAGAGATGCAGCGCCGGGAATTTATTGCCAAGGCCGCCAGAGAGTATAATGCCCTGGGCCGCCCTGAAGAGATTGGTGAGAATCTCATGCGCTTGCATCGGAAGGACCCTGAGGGCCTGGCTTCTTGGGAGCGCATTATGAAGGCTGCCAATGAGCAGATGAAACAGGGTGGAGCAGACGGCCTCTTCAAGGAGCTGGGCACGGCCATGGGCAATGCTCAGGCCTCAGGTGGCGATGCTTACACCAAGATCCAGCAGCATGTGGATGGCCTGGTGCAAAAGAGCGCCCAGGGCAAAAGCCGCGAGCAGCTCGAGGCAGAATTTCTTAACACGCCTGCAGGCCGTCGCCTGTATGCCGAAGCTAACACCCGCAATTAAAGGAGACACAGAAAATGTCCTACGCACAGCCCCTTGAGAAGATTGGCTTTCTGTCCAGTGATGATGACCGTAGCATTGTGGCGGACAATCAATTTTATGGCGTCCACCTTGGCACGGCCAAAAACATTGTCGGCGCTGGCCGCGGCAATCCCGCCGTTGTGAAGCCCTCGGCTGGTGGCAGCTTCTTCGGCGTCCTGCAAAACAATCCCATCTTGGGAGAGGCCTGTGAGCTCACGCGCAAAGGCACCAGCCAAGCCAAAGCTGGCGGCAGCTTTGCTCCTGGTGATTCTTTGAAGCTCGATGACAACGGCGCTTTTGTTTTGGCTGCAGACGGTGACACTGTTGTGGCGCAAGCCCTTGAGCAGGCCGTCTTAGGCGACATTACCACCGTTTACATCCTGGCTTAATTGCCTGGGCTTGAGGGCTGGGAGCATAGCGCGCAAGCCATGCTCTCAGCCGCGCCCAAGTGAGGACCCATGGCCATAGGCACGACCATCTATATTCCAGGATCGCGTGGCACCAGCCGCTATTTCAACACGATCCTGAGCGGCCACAGCGCGCCCCCTGATGCAGCTGGCACCCTTGGTGATTTCTGGCTGAATTTGGACACCTATGTGCTCACAGGTCCCAAGCAGGGAGACTCCTGGCCCAAGACTGGCCAGCAGCTCATCGGCGCCGAAGGCTCTGGTGGGCAAGGCTCTGGCAATCGGATTTTCTGGGGAGAAGGTCCTCCCTCTGATAGCCTCAATCCTGCAGTAAATGATGCCTATATAGACATCACCAACATGGCGCTCCACCGAGCGTCTTAAAGGACATTTGATCATGGCTACTTGGGGCAATGCGATCTCTTTGAAGGGCGCCAAAGGCGAAGCTGGAAGCAAGATTTATTTTGTGACTGGCGCGCCCACCGATGCGACGGCATCGGCCGTTGTGGGTGATTGCGCTTTCAGCGCTGATACCTTCAAATTCTACCAGCGCACCGAAGCGGGCTGGCCCACCGATGGTGCCCTCCTGCAAGGCCCTATGGGCATCAATGGTGTGGATGGCAGCTTTTTTACTGGCGCTGATGCACCCACGGCAGATCTGGGCGCGGGCCACAGCGCGATCTACTTTCAGGCCACTGGCGAGGTCTGGACCCGCGATGTTGAGGGTGACTGGATTGACTCTGGCCAGAATTTCAAGGGCGCTCAGGGTGACGTTGGCCCGGCCGGCCAAGACGGGGCCCGCGGCACCCAGACCTATACGGGCCAGGGCGCGCCTTCGGCGGATCTGAGCACCTTTGTGCCGCCAGCTGTGGCAGGTGATCTGTATTATGACCTTTCAGAGGGTGGCCCCACCCTCTACATCCTGGGCGCTTGATCCAATTCCCCTTCGGCCTGAGGTCCTTCAATGCCCACTTGGTCTAACGGCATCCCCCTGAAAGGCGCGCAAGGCCTGGCAAGCCCAGGCTTGCGCAGCGGCTCAGGGGCACCTTCTGCAGTCAATCCAGCCATTCAGATGGATGGAGATTTCTTCATCCAGACAGACGTTGTGCCCAACCTGTTGTTTGGGCCGCGCCGCAATGGCTCTTGGCCCGCTGAAGGCTTTGCCGTATCAGGTGGCCTGAATCGGTCTGGCAACGGTCCCCCACAGAGCTCCACAGGCTCTGTGGGGGACGTCTACTATGATCTTCAAAACAGCTTCTTCTACCCTCCAAAGACGCTGCAGGGCTGGACAGCCGCGCCCATCTCCATCACTGGCCCCACAGGCCCAAGCATCCAGGCCCAGCCTCAGCTTGGCACCTACGTGGCCAGTGGAGGCCCTGGTGTGCAGGTGAGCGGCGTGACGGCCTCTGGCACAGCCCAGGTGATGTCGGCGGCTGGCACAACCTTGGCTGGCTACTTTGTGCCTGAGACGGCCTCGGCCTTCATGGGCGCCACAGTGACCAGCTATGGCAACAGCACAGCCAGCTTGACCTTCACGCTCTATGACCAGACCGCTGGTGTGGCTGTCTATTCAACATCGGCGGCCAAGGGCACGGTCAACAGCGTGGGCATGTTCAGCGCCGCCCAGTACCCCATGGTGCAGGGGCACACGTACGTCTGGCAGCTCACTGGCTCAGGCACCGCCTATGCCAGCATCGCGCCGCAATACTTGATGCCCTCTTCCACCCAAGTGTCTGTGTCGAGCTTCCCACCCTTCTACTTGCCCACGTCATCTTTGAGCACAACAGCGCTCACGTTGACGGCGCCGAACTTGACGGGCAACACCCAGTATTATCGCAAGAACGTTGGCTCTTATCTTTACAGCGCCCAGGTGACGGTAACAGGGGCAGGGACGGCCACAGCCAACTTTGGAGGCATCTTCAGCACAGGAGCTCTGGCTGGCACAGCCGATGGTGCTGTCTATAACTTTGGGCCCTTCGGTGTTGGCACAGCCTATCTGGCCGCTGCCACCAATTATACCTGGAGCGTGACTGGCTCTGGCTCGGCCTCTGTTTACATCACCATGAACACCGTGCAATAGGAGCCATCTGATGGCCATGTTCACCAGCTATGGGCAGCCTGATGATTCTGTGGGCGCCGCAAATGATTACGCCATTGATCCTGCCAATAGGTTTTTGTGGGGGCCTAAGACCACAACCTGGGCTGGTACGGCCATCAGCATTGTGGGGCCCACAGGCCCTGGCCTCCTGGCTGGCCAGGGTGCGCCAGCTGCAGGCACAGGTATTGTGGGCAACGCCTATGTGGACACGCTCACAGGCGATTTATGGGGACCGAAGACCGCGCCTGCTTCTTGGCCTGCTTCCCCCTCGAGCAATCTCATGGGGCCAGCCGGATCCATCTTGCGCTATGGCACAGGACCGGCCTCGAGCAGCAATCCCCCCAAGCAAGCTGATGGGGACAGCTATATTGACCAACAGGCCAATACGCTTTCAGGGCCAAGGGCCAACGGCGTGTGGCCCGCGCCCATCTCCTTGGTGGGCCCGCCAGGGCCTACGCTTGATGTGCTTACGTCACAATCGGTAGGCCTTGGCCCAAGCTTCAGCTGCACCGTTGCCGTGGGCACAACCCCCGTCAATGGCGTGTACCCTGGGACCACCCAGCCTGTGGTTTTTGCCCCCACCTATGGCTCCGCTTTGATGGGGCTTTCTTACACCAACCCAGGCGGCGCTGTAACGCTGTCGCTTGTCGATCAAACGACGAGCTCTGTCGTTTACTCGGTGTCTGCCACAGGCAACCTTACCAGCAATGCTGGTCAATTTGCCGTCAATCAATATCCGATGGTGGCAAATCACCAATACGTCTGGCAGGTGACATCTTCCACCGCGGCCACGGCCAACATCTGGGTGCAGCCCATGTACCTGATGCCAGCTGCATCTCCGTCCTATAACGTCTCAAGCGTAGGCACGGCGCAAAAGACCAATACGACGTTTACGGCCACACAGATCAATCTCACGGCTGGTGGCAGCACCGTGGCTCAATCCTATAAATTCCCCAAAGCTGGCGCTGTGTATTCCGTCACTGCAAACAACACCAACGCGGCGGCCTTGACGATCTACTTGTCCAACGCAGCGGGCACCAAGATCCTCACCTTGACTGCCCCTGCCAATGCCATCACAACATTTGGGCCATACACCGCAAGCCAATACCCCATGGTGGCAAACACGCAATACTATTGGCTGGTGTCTGGCTCAGGGACAGGCTCAATTTTCATTGACATGCAGATGCTGTTCTCTGTTGCCTAAGGCATCAGCGCTGCAAAGCAGAGCCAAGAATCATCAGACAGGGGCAGGTTGATGCTGCTAACGATCACCCAAGGCGGCATTAACAGCACAACAGGGAGCTTCGCCAATGACCAGGTGGATGCCTCCCAGAGCCTCATCCGGGACACGCCAGCTCCCATCCCCCAGGTCCCCTATTCAGATCCGAACATCGGCCAATATGGTGGGCTGCTCTATCTGTGCGAAGCCTCAGTCAAGCCTGGGGATATCGTCTGCTCAGATTTGACCGCACAGGGCACCCTGGGTGGGCCACAGCGCTCTGTGCGCCTGCTCACAGCTCAGGAGCCAGGCCCTGTGCTGGGCGTGGTAACGGCCAAGACCAGGGAGACTGTGGCTGAGGTTGTGCATCACGGCATCGCGCCTGTCTTTGGCCAATTGCAGCCAGGCCAACGCTATTTTCTGGGCCCTCAGGGGGGGATTGTGCCTGCCCCTCTTGATTTGAAGGGCCTGCTCTATGTCCATTTCATAGGCTTTGCTGTGGCCGAGGACACCCTGCTTGTCCAGCCCAGCTATCCTCTCATCAAACGGAGTGTCGCCTGATGACCTTTGACAATCCCCATGAAGAGATTGAGCACCTGCTTAGGTGCGCTGAAGAGAGATTTGGCAGCTCTGAGGCCATGCGCCGCATTGTCCATCGGCATGGGGCCACTATTTTGACAGGCCGCGCTTCTCGAGATGCCACGCTGCCCTCAGACAAGCAGCCCATCGGTTTCAGGGCCTCTGTCGCCAGGAGGCCTGCTCATGGCTGAGCGCAAGCGCAAGATGGGGGAGCACGTCACCCTCAGCAAAGAGAGCGTCAATAAGCTGCTCGAGTCTGCCCGCTCCCCAGAGGCCAAATTCCTAGACCCTTGGGACATCCTGGCGCTGGAGAGGGCTGAGCGCACGGTCTTTGATGCCAAGGCCGCCTTGTCCGATGCAGGCCACAGGCTGGCCATCCTCAAGCTCGAGCATGACAAGCTGCTCCAAGGGCTTTTGCAGGAGCAAGCAGAGCGCCACCGCCAGCTGGGCCAGGCCCGCCAGGCAGCCAAAGAATTAGCGGGGAGCTTGGCATCACGGTATTGCATAGATTGGAGCACGCACGTCTTCAATCCAGAGACTGGGGAGATCACCCAGCCAGAGTGACCAAAGGGGCTACAGATGACTGAGCGCAAGCCGCTATTCTTCAATTTCGATGAAGGCATCCATCAGGAATTTGACCCGTCTTCAGATTCGGTCACGTTTGCCCAAGTAGCCCTCAGTGGCCTCGATGGCATCGGCATCAATGCCCAGGGCCAGCGCATTGCTGGCCTGGCCATGCCCTCAGCTGCTTTCGATGCCACCAATAAGGCCTATGTGGACAGCGTGGCCCAGGGCCTGAGCGTGAAGCTGGCCGTTGTGGCCGCCACATCCAATCCTGTGGGCACCCTCTCTGGCACAGGCACCATTGATGGCAAGGCCGTGAGCGCAGGCGACCGCGTGCTGCTCATGGGCCAGGATGATGCCGTGCAAAATGGCATTTGGCAGGTGCAGTCTGGCAGCTGGACCCGCCCTGATGACTTTGCCGCCGGGACCCATGGCTCCTCTGCCTTCTGTTTTGTGGAGGGTGGCGACACCTATGCAGACAATGGCTTCACCTGTGCCACCGATGCCCCAGATGATGTGATTGGCAGCAATCCCCTCATCTTCACCCAATTCACTGGCGCTGGGGAGATCCTCACAGGCCCTGGCATCAGCAAGAATGGCAACACCTTGTCGGTGGCCCTGGCAGCCTCGAGCGGCCTGCAATTCAGCGCTGGCTCCCTGGACACCTTGGTGGCTCCCACTGGCGGCCTCTTCAAGGATGGTGGCGGCCTCAGGGCGCTGCTCAAGGATGAGGGCGCGTCGGCGGCCACCTTGCAGCGTGACGCTGCAGGCCTGGGTGTCCTGGGCGTGCCCAGGCTCTTCACTGTGGCAGGCGAGGCCACAACGGCCAACGTATCGGCGGCCAATCTCAACACCCTCACCCAGAGTGAGGCCACTGAGGCCGATGCCCTGCACACCCATGCCAGCGTCATCAGCGCTAAGGTTGTGGGGGACAAGCATTTGACGGCCTCGGTCCTCAGAGCTGGCGACCCTGTGGCCTGGAGCTCGACGGCCAACACCCTGGCTCGAGGGGATGCTGGCATTGATGCTCAGGCGCGCATCATCGGTCTGGCTCAGGCCGCCACCGATGCCAATGGCGCAGCCACCATCATCAAGCGCGGCATCCTCAAGGGTGTCCTCAGTGGCGCAATCCCTGGCCAGCCTCTCTACCTGGCCGTGGGTGGCGGCTTGACGGCCACCATCCCCACTGGCTCCTCTTTGCGCCTGGTGCGCGTGGGCTATGCCGTCAATTCGACGGATCTGGATGTCTGTCTGCATGACATGGGCAAACGGTCTGCCTGATGGTGGCGCCCATTGGCAAAAGCTATGGACCGGGGGGGCTTGCCCCCATGCCCCCTCGGCCACCATGCTTCTTCAGTGTTGAATCTATCCGATATCCGGGCCAGCTGGTCTATGCCATGCGCTATGGTGGCGTGGGCGTGAGGCTCAGCGCTCAGGAGCGGCTGATGCTGGCTGGCATGTGCTTGGCCCCCCATCGCGCCATAGTGTTCACCAATGACAATGCCCAGCCCCCTGTGCGCTACGTGGTAGCGCTGCATGTGGAGCATCTAGCGGCTGCAAGGCGATAAGCATGGCCATCGAGCGCATCAGAGCCTTGAAGCTTGAGTCTGTCTCTGAGGCAGGAGGCCAGACAGACGAAAGTGTCACAGAGACCAATATCGGCCAGGACTATTTGGATGCTCTTGGGCTGTGCCTGCAGCTGGCTGGCGCCACATCTTCGGCCTCAGATGCCAAGGTCTGCATCAGCCGGGCCTCTGATTCTACTTTGTGCTTCACCGATGTGCCCTCTGGGAGCGTGGGCTTGGGCCAATTGCTCACCAGCGTGTTGGGCAAGCCTGGCACCCACGCCTCCGTGGCCGATTTTGCCCACTGGCTGGGAGCTCCTGGGGAGGGCTTCGCCTCTGGTGCCTTCAGAAAGACCCTCAGCGTGGGCAGCCTGCCCTCCAAAGTGACGTGGTACGCATCGAGCGCAGCCACTGTGAAGCTCTTTGAGACAAGCTTTGCCTATGCAGGCGTGCTGGTGTCGCAAAAAGTACACACGCTTTACAGCCAGAACGTTGCCATCAGGACCTTGACCGAAACCTTCAGCTATTCCTCGAGCGTCTTTGCTCCCACCATCACCAGGACTTGGCTATGATCGCACACAAATGGGCCTTCTTCATCTCTTTGGCCTTCCTGGCCGCGCCTGTCATGGTGCCTGTGGCCATGGTCCTATGGCGCCGCCTGTCCGATGTGATTGGATCCTTGCATGACTAATCTCAGCTTACTTGTCGATGCCTCAGGCAATCCCTGTGCTGGCACCTTTGGCTCAGCTCTGCCAACGGCCAACATAGCAGGTGCGTCAACGGGCAAATCAGCGGGGCTGCCCATCGGCGGGCTTGCGCCCTCTGGCCAGCTCACTGCTCTGGCTGTGGATGCTGATGGGGCTGTCATCACCCACAACGGGGCCAGCTTGACGGCAATAGCCACCAGCCAATCGACCGTGGCCACAGGCACAGCTTCAGGCAAGGTGATGATTAGCGCCTTCAATGCCAGCGCCACATCATGGATGCGCCTGATCGGCATCTTTATGGAGTGTCCTCCCCAGGTGAACACATCAGGGGGCCTCTTGGGCACCAGCACCAGCTATATGCAGGTCCCCTTTGGCATCTATCGCATCACTGGGCACACAGGGGGCACGCTGTTGACCCCAATGTGTCTGGACCCGTCCGATGATGCCAGCCTGGATGGAGCCTATACCGTGCGCACAGGCGCTACAGTGACAGGCAAGGCAGCCAATGCCAGCCTCATTTGGGATGCCGCCTATGACGGCTCGGCCAACATTGGCACTCGGCCGGATTTGAGCGCAAAGCTGTGGACCATGCCGCCTGGCTATGGCCTGGCTGTCATCCTCACCCAGAGCCTTGCTGGCTCTGTGCCCTTCTTCGTCAGCATGACCTGCACCCAAAGCAGCTCATAATCGGTCTATTTCTTGCCCTGCCCCCCTAGATGCAATCAAAGTGGGGACAGAAGGCCTTCTTGGCCCAAACTTTTTTTATTTTGTCACAGGTTTGCAGCATAGTGGCTGTCAAACCTGTCACTTTCAGAAGGATTTGCCCCTATGCCCAATCCCACGCGATCAGATGTCCACGTTAATCGCCCGCTTGGCTCCA
>Ga0308173_10000102_pt1 | contig 27986 bp, 33 predicted proteins | sample PhyPR1_FD_203716 | JGI IMG/M metagenome (GOLD analysis project Ga0308173, IMG submission 203716) | Soil microbial communities from UC Gill Tract Community Farm, Albany, California, United States - DLSLS.P.R1 | ecosystem: Environmental > Terrestrial > Soil > Agricultural land | place: USA... | reverse complement strand
GACCGTCGACGCCCGCTCGATCATGGGGCTGATGATGCTGGCCGCCGGCCCCGGCTGCTGCATCGACATCGAGGCCGAGGGCGACGAGGCGCAAGCCGCGGTGGCGGCGCTGGCGGCGCTGGTCGAAAGCCGCTTCGACGAGGAGGAGTAGGCAGCCCCAGTTCCTCCCCCATTCGGGGGAGGTGGCGCGAAGCGCCGGAGGGGGCTTCCGCTCAGAAGCCGGGGTCCCGCCCTGCCGCGTCGGCGATCGCCCGCAAAGCGCCGTTCATCTCCTTCAGGACGAGCGCCGCCGACAGCCGCAGTGTCCGAACCCCCTTGCCGGCCAGCCAATCGTCCCGCCGCTCGTCCTTGCGCCAGCTTGCGATGTGGCCGACGCCGTCAATCTCAACGCAGAGCCGCGCCTCGTGACAGTAGAAGTCCAGCACGTAAGGCCCGATAGGGTGCTGCTTGCGGAACTTCAATCCGGCGAGCTTGCCCGCTTTCAGCTCGCGCCAGAGCAAGCCTTCTGGGAGGCTCAAGCGGCGACGGAGGTGCTTGGCGAAATCACGGGTTTCGTGCGCGACTTGCATGAGAACAGCTTAGATGTGCTCTTATTGTTCCGCAACGCTGCAGGGGGAGGTTGCACGTTTTGAGCGGAAGCCCCCTCCGGCCCTCCGGGCCACCTCCCCCTGCGGGGAAGGAACCGGGCTAAGTCTTCAGCCGCCAGCCGGTGCGGAAGATCCAGCTCACCGCCAGCAGGCAGGCGATGAGGAACGCCAGGGTCATGACGAGGCTCAGGCCCACGCCGACATCGGAGACGCCGTAGAAGCTCCAGCGGAAGCCGCTCACCAGGTAGACCACGGGGTTGAACAGGGCGACCTGTCGCCAGGCGCCGGGCAGCATGGCGATGGAATAGAAGCTGCCGCCCAGGAAGGTGAGCGGGGTCACCACCATCATCGGGATGATCGACAGCTTCTCCCAGCCGTCGGCCCAGACGCCGGTGAGGAAGCCGAACAGCGAGAAGGTCACCGAGGTCAGCACCAGGAAGGCCGCCATGGCCAAGGGGTGGCCGATCGAGAACGGCACGAATAGCCGTGCGGTGACCAGGATGATGAGGCCCAGCACGACCGACTTGCTGGCCGCCGCGCCCACATAGCCCAGGACGATCTCGAACGCCGAGATCGGGGCGGAGAGCACCTCGTACACCGTGCCGGCGAAGCGCGGCATGTAGATGCCGAAGCTGCCGTTCGAGATGCTCTCGGTGAGGATCGACAGCATGATCAGCCCCGGCACGATGAAGGCGCCGTAGGAGACGCCGTCCACCAGCGGCATGCGCCGGCCGATCGCCGAGCCGAAGACGATGAAATAGAGCGAGGTGGTGATCACCGGGGTGGCGAGGCTCTGCACCACCGTGCGCGCCCAGCGATGCATCTCGAACAGGTAGATGGCGCGCACGGCGTAGAGGTTCATCGGCGTCCCCTGACCAGGCTGACGAAGATCTCCTCGAGCGAGCTCTCGGCCGTCTGCAGGTCCTTGAAGTCGATCCCCCGGGCCGAGAGCGCCCTGAGGAGCTCGGCGATGCCGGTCGTCTCGGCCTGGGCGTCGAAGGTGTAGACCAGCTCCGCGCCTTCCGCCGCGAGCTCCAGCCGGTAGGCCTCCAGGCCCGGCGGCACGGCGGCGAGCGGCTCCTGCAGGTGCAGGGTGAGCTGCTTCTTGCCGAGCTTGCGCATCAGCGCCGTCTTCTGCTCCACCAGGATCAGCTCGCCCCTGGAGATCACGCCCACGCGGTCGGCCATCTCCTCGGCCTCCTCGATGTAGTGGGTGGTCAGGATGATGGTCACGCCGTTCTCGCGGAGCCTTCGGACCATCTCCCACATGTCGCGGCGAAGCTCGACGTCGACGCCGGCGGTGGGCTCGTCGAGGAACAGGATCTTCGGCTCATGGGACAGCGCCTTGGCGATCATCACCCGGCGCTTCATGCCGCCGGAGAGCGCCATGATCTTCTCGTCCTTCTTGTCCCACAGCGAGAGGTCCTTCAGCACCTTCTCGAGGTGGCCCGGGTCGGGCGGCTTGCCGAACAGCCCGCGCGAGAACTTGACCGTGTCCCACACCTTCTCGAAGGCGTCGGTGGAGAGCTCCTGCGGCACGAGCCCGATCTTGGCGCGGGCGGCGCGGAAGTCGCGGACCACGTCGTGGCCATCGGCCATGACCTTGCCGCGGGTCGGATTCACCAGGCCGCAGACGATGCCGATCAGGGTGGTCTTGCCCGCGCCGTTCGGGCCCAAGAGCGCGAAGATCTCGCCCTGCATGATCTGCAGACTCACCTCCTTCAGCGCCTGGAAGCCGCCGGCGTAGGTCTTCGACAGGCCCTCGATGGAGATGATCGGCTGCACGGCGGCTCCCCTCGGCGCGACATAGGAACGATCCGGCGGCGCCGCCACAGACACTCTATTGCTCCCCTCGGGGGGGAGCTCCGCCGAAGGCGGCGAGGGGGCTTCCGCTCAGATGGCGCGGCTGCGATTCGGCGGCGGAAACCCCTCCGGTCCTCCGGACCACCTCCCCCTGCGGGGAGGAATTCAGACCATCGGCCGCATCTTCAGGTCGGCGAGCAGGGCCTCGTCGGCGGTGGGCTCGGGGTTCCGGGTGGTCAGCAGCCGCCCGCCGACGAAGATCGAGTTGGCGCCGGCCAGGAAGCACAGCGCCTGCAGCTCCTTGGTCATGTGCTCGCGCCCGGCGGCGATGCGCACCACCGACTTCGGGCAGACCAGGCGCGCGACCGCGATCATGCGCACGAACTCCAGCGGGTCCACCGGCTCCGAGCCGCCGAGCGGCGTGCCGGGGATCGGCATCAGGTCGTTGATCGGCAGGCTCTCCGGATGGGCGGGCAGGGTGGCGAGCTGGTGCAGCAGGGCCGCGCGGTCGCGTCGCGTCTCGCCCATGCCGACGATGCCGCCGCAGCAGACGCAGATGCCGGCCTCGCGCACCGCCGCCAGCGTGTCGAGCCGCTCCTGGTAGGTCCGCGTGGTGACCACCTTGTCGTAGTAGTCCGGCCCGGTGTCGAGGTTGTGGTTGTAGAAGTCGAGGCCCGCGGCCTTCAGGGCGGCGGCCTGGGGCGGCGTCAGCATGCCGAGCGTGGCGCAGGTCTCGAGCCCGAGCGCCTTCACCCCCGAGATCATGGCGGCCAGCTTCGGCAGGTCGCGGTCCTTCACGTCGCGCCAGGCCGCGCCCATGCAGAACCGCTGCGCGCCACCGGCCTTCGCCTCGCGCGCCTTGGCGATCACCGCGGCCGGGTCCATCAGCTTCGAGGCCGCCACGCCGGTCTTGAAATGCTGGCTCTGGGCGCAATAGCCGCAGTTCTCCGGGCAGCCGCCGGTCTTCACGCTCAGCAGCTGCGAGATCTGCAGCTCGGTCGGGTCGAACCAGCGGCGATGCACCTCGGCGGCGCGGAACACCAGCTCGGTGAACGGCGTCTCGAACAGCGCCTCGACCGCCTCGAGCGTCCAGTCGTGGCGGGGGAGCGCCGGGTCCTGGGCGGCGGCGCGGAGAGGGGCGTTCATGGGCGCATCCTGGCTCGGAGGGACGCCGCCCTTAGAGCTCGGCCGGGGCGCGGAGGCAAGCATCGCGCCGCAGCCCAAACTTTCGCGAGCTTTGTGACCGGCGAGTCCCTAAATCATCCTGGCCGTGAAGAATGGAGCCGGCGGTGAGCGGGTCCCGCGAGATCGAACTCAAGTTCCTCTGCGCGCCGCGCGACCTCAACGCGGTGCTGGCCGCCGCGCCGGAGGGCGACGAGGAGTCCCGCGAGCTGATCAGCGTCTATTTCGACACCCCCGACCTTCGGCTGCAGAAGGCCGGCGTCAGCCTGCGCGTGCGCCAGTCGAAAGCCGGGCGCGTGCTCACCATGAAGCGCGGCGACGGCCTGACGCGCGAGGAGTACGAGGCCTCGCTGGAGGGCAGGGAGCCGCCCGGCGAACTGGCGCCGCTCCGCGAGCTGCTCTCCGAAGCCGATGCGGCGGCGCTGGAGCCCGCCTTCAACGTCCGGGTCACCCGCCGCCAGCGGCTGATCCGCTTCCAGGATTCCGAGATCGAACTGGCCTGCGACCAGGGCGAGGTTTCCGGAGGACGCCTGGCCAGCCCGATCAGCGAGGTGGAGCTGGAGCTGAAGTCCGGCCGGCCCGAAGCGCTGTTCGCCTTCGCCCGCGAGCTCGCCAGGGCCGCGCCGCTCTATCTCTCGTTCGACACCAAGTCGGCCCGCGGCCAGGCCCTGGTGGCCGGCCAGGCGGCCGCCCGCCGCAAGCCCAAGGTGCGCCTCTCGGTCCATGCGACCACCGCCGAGGCCTTCCAGGCGAACGCGCGCCATGCGCTGGCCCAGATCGCCGCCCACGCCGCGGTGCTGCGCGACGCGCCCGGGCCGGACGCGGTGCATCAGCTGCGCGTCGCCGCGCGGCGGCTGCGCAGCGCGCTCTCCACCTTCCGCCCGGTGGTCGAGGGCGACGCCTACGCTCCGCTGAAGGCCGAGCTGCGCTGGCTGGCCAAGGCGTTCGACCGGGCCCGCAACCTCGACGTCTTCGCCCTGGAGGGGCTGGCGCCGGCCGCGGAGACGGGGCCTGCGCCCGCGGGCCTGGGGGGTCTCAAGGCGGCGGTGTCCGCCGCCCGCGAGGCGGCCCGGAAGGAGGCGGCCGAGACCGCGGCCTCAGACCGATTCCGCCGGCTGATGATCGACGCCGCGGACTGGATCGAGACGGGCGCGTGGCTCGGACGCGCCGCCGCCGCCGAGCCTGCCCGCGCCTATGCCGCCCATGTGCTGGAGCGGCGGCGCAGGACGCTCATCGGGCGCGGCCGCCGCATCGCGAGCGGCGATGACGCGGCGAGGCATGCCGTCCGAATGCAGGCCAAGAAGCTGCGCTACGCCGCCGAGGGCTTCGCCGCGCTCTATCCGGCGAAGGCCGTGGACCGCTTCGTCGGGCGCGTGAAGGCGCTGCAGGACCGGCTCGGCGAGCTCAACGACATCGCCGCCGCCGAGGCGCTGACCCTGGGCCTTGGCCTGACGCCGGAGGCGGCGTTCGCCGCGGGCGAGCTCGCCGGCTTGCGGGTCGCGGGCAAGCCCAAGCTCATCGCTCGCGCCGACAAGGCGCTGCGCCGCCTGCGAGAGGCGGACCGGTTCTGGCGCTGATCCCCGCTGCGGGGCGCCCCCGCGCTCGATCGAAACCGCAGAGCACGCAGCAAATGCGCAACCCAGATCGACCGGACCTGCGAATCCCTGAGCCTGCCGTCTTCCCCGCTCTTCCCTGCGCCCCGCAAGATCACATAAGGAAATCCTTATACCTCGGTTGCGAGGGCGCCGGGGCGCGGCTATAGACGCAGGCTCCGCAACGCCTCCCTGCAAGGAACCCCGATGACGGATTACGTGGTGAAGGACCTCGCGCTCGCCGACTGGGGCCGCAAGGAGATCGAGATCGCCGAGACCGAGATGCCGGGCCTGATGGCGCTGCGCGCCGAGTTCGGCAAGGACCAGCCGCTGAAGGGCGCCCGGATCGCCGGCTCCCTGCACATGACCATCCAGACCGCGGTGCTGATCGAGACCCTGCAGCACCTGGGCGCCGAGGTCCGCTGGGCCTCGTGCAACATCTTCTCCACCCAGGACCATGCCGCCGCCGCCATCGCCCGCCAGGGGACGCCGGTGTTCGCGATCAAGGGCGAGAGCCTGGTCGAGTACTGGGAGTACGCCCACAAGATCTTCGAGTGGGGCGACGCCGGCCATCCGAACCTGATCCTCGACGACGGCGGCGACGCCACCCTGCTGACCGTGCTCGGCCCCAAGGCCGAGAAGGACCCCGCGATCCTGGCGACGCCGGCGAACGAGGAGGAGGAGGCGCTCTTCACGGTGATCAAGCGCTACCTGCAGGAGAAACCCGGCTTCTACTCGGCCATCCGCAAGGCCATCAAAGGCGTCTCGGAGGAGACCACCACCGGCGTGCACCGCCTCTACCAGATGGCCGAGCGCGGCGAGCTGCCGTTCCCGGCGATCAACGTCAACGACAGCGTCACCAAGTCGAAGTTCGACAATCTCTACGGCTGCCGCGAGAGCCTGGTGGACGGCATCCGCCGCGCCACCGACGTCATGCTGGCCGGCAAGGTGGCGGTGATCTGCGGCTACGGCGACGTGGGCAAGGGCTCGGCGGCCTCGCTCCGCAACGGCGGGGCGCGGGTGATCGTCACCGAGATCGACCCGATCTGCGCCTTGCAGGCGGCGATGGAGGGCTACGAGGTCAACACCCTCGACGAGGCCTGCGCCACCGCCGACATCTTCGTCACCTGCACCGGCAACAAGGACGTCATCACCGTCGAGCACATGCGGCGGATGAAGAACAACGCCATCGTCGCCAACATCGGCCACTTCGATTCCGAGATCCAGATCGCGGGCCTGAAGAACTACAAGTGGGACAAGATCAAGGACCAGGTGCACCACGTCGAATTCCCGGACGGCAAGAAGATCATCGTGCTGTCGGAAGGCCGGCTGGTGAACCTCGGCAACGCCACCGGCCACCCCAGCTTCGTGATGAGCGCCTCGTTCACCAACCAGACCCTCGCCCAGATCGAGCTGTGGCAGAACGGGGCCAAGTACCAGACCCGCGTCTACACCCTGCCCAAGCACCTCGACGAGAAGGTCGCCATGCTGCACCTCGAAAAACTCGGGGCGAAGCTCACCACCCTCTCCAAGGATCAGGCCGACTATATCGGCGTGCCGCCCCACGGCCCGTTCAAGCCGGACCATTACCGCTATTGATTGCAACCCGTCGCGCGGATCGGCGTATTCAGGCGCGGCCGTGACGAGCTGCGGAGGGCGCGTGAGCAAACGGGATCAGAAGGCCGTCGCGCTCGCGCTGGCCTTCGCGCTGCTCGGAGGCGCGGCGCTCGCCCAGCAACAGCCGAGCGCCGATGAGGCCGGCGCCAGGCCGGTGACTGCGGAGCGTTGGGCGCTCCATGCCCAGGCCACCGACATCCTGCAGTACTATCCGGCCTTCCACAGCCCGTTCCAGGGTCCGAACAGCCTACGGCCCGAGGCGACCTGGGGGAACACGGTGGACGCCACCATCTACGCCGGCGTCCGGCCCTGGTCGGGCGGCGAGGCCTGGCTGAACTGGGAGGGCTACCAGGGCTATGCGCCTTCCAACACGCTGGGCGTGGCGGGCTACGTCAACGGCGACGGCGCCAAGGTGGGCCACGCCCACCCTTACGGCCGGATCGCCAGGCTGTTCTTCCGCCAGACGATCGATCTCGGCGGCGGCCCCGACGATCAGGCGGCCGACCTGAACCAGCTCGCCGCGCCGCGGACCAAGGACCGGCTCGTCCTCACTGCGGGCAAACTCAACGTCACCGACGTCTTCGACGCGAACACGTACGCCCACGACCCGCGGAGCGACTTCCTGGACTGGTCGCTGATCGCTGCCGGCAGCTTCGACTACGCCGCCGACGCCTGGGGTTACACCTATGGCGCTTCCGCCGAATGGTACGCGGGCGACTGGACCTGGCGGGCCGGCGCATTCGATCTGTCGACGGTCCCGAACTCGCCGATCCTCACCCCGGACTTCCGCCAATTCCAGCTGGTCGGCGAAGCCGAGCGCCGGATGAGCCTTGGCGGGCGCCCCGGCGCGATCCGGCTGACCGGCTTTCTCTCGCGCGGGCGGATGGCCCGCTACGACGCCGCCGTCGCGCTCGGCCGCCGGACCGGCGGGCCGGCCGACGCCAGTCTGGTGCGCCGCTACGCCAGCCGGCCGGGGGCCAGCCTGGGCTTCGAGCAGGAGGTGGCCGATGGCTTGGGCGTGTTCGGGCGGCTCGGCTGGGCCGATGGCCAGCACGAGGCCTACGAGTACACCGACATCGACCGGACCGCTGAGCTCGGCATCCAGGTGGAGGGCAAGCGCTGGGGCCGCAAGGGCGACGAGATCGGCGCCGCCGCGGTCGTCAACCAGCTCTCGCGAGCCGGCCAGCGGTACCTCGACGCCGGCGGCCTCGGCATTCTGGTGGGCGACGGACGCTTGCCGCATCCCGGCTCCGAGGAGATCCTGGAAGCCTACTACAGCCTGGGTCTGAGCAAGGACCTGCACCTCAGTCTCGACGATCAGTTCGTGGCGCATCCCGCCTACAACAGGGACCGCGGCCCGGTGAACGTCATGGGGCTGCGGCTGCATTTGCAGCACTGACGATCCCGATGCCCGACACGCGCTCGCCCTCGGCGCTCATCCTCTCCTCGTTCGTGGCGGCGAGCCGCATCGGCGGGGCGGCGCAGCAGTATGTGCTCGCCGCGCACCGGATCGACCCCGTGCTGGTCCCGACGGCCATCTTCGGCCGCAGTCCGGCCAAGGGCGCGCGCGGCGAGCCCACCGCCCCCGAGGCGTTCCGGCGCATGCTCGGCGACATCGAGGCCGACGCCGTCTTCGGGCTCCTCGACCTGGTGATCACCGGCCATTTCTCGCTGCCGGAGCAGGTGGAGATCGCCGCGGGATTCGTGGAGCGGATCCGCGCCGGTTCGGTGCGGCCCCCGGTGGTGATCGTCGATCCGATCATGGGCGATGCGCCGAAGGGGCTGTATGTGAAGGCCGAGGTGGCGGAGGCCATCGCCGGCCGCCTCGTCCCGCTCGCCGACTGGATCACGCCGAACCTCTGGGAGCTCGGCCGCCTGGCCGGGCGCGAGGTGCGTGACGCCAAGGGCGCGGCGGCCGCCGCCCGCGCCCTCGGGAAGCCGGCGCTGGTCACCTCCGTCCCGGGCCGCGCCGGCGAGATCGGCCTGCTGCTTTGCGAGGCCGGCGGCGGAGCGACGCTCATCTCGCATCGCGAAGCCGAGCAGGCTCCCAGCGGCACCGGCGATCTGGTGGCCGCCAGCTTCGGAGCGGGGCTGGCGGAAGGGCTTCTCCCCTCGGCGGCCGCCGAGCGCGCCGCGCGGGCCGCCGCCGAGGCGGTCGAGGCGGCGCAGGCGCTCGGCGTGGCGGACCTGCCGCTGGTGGCGATCGCCGGGCGGCTCGCCGCGCCGCGGGCGGCGGTTCGCGTGGAGCGCCTGTGAGATGGGCCGCGCGGCCGAACGGCTGGTGATCGAAGGCCGCGTGCAGGGCGTGGGCTTCCGCTGGTGGACGCTCAGCCAGGCGCGGGGCCTGGGACTCGCCGGCTGGGTGCGCAACCGCCGCGACGGCTCCGTGGAGGTGCTGGCGATCGGCGAGCCCGAGGCGCTCGAGGCGCTGGCCGAAGCGTGCGCGCAGGGCCCCGCAGGCGCCGTGGTCCGATCCGTCCGCCGCGGCCCGGCGGACGACGACGGCTCGCTGGGGTTCGAGGAGAGGGCGACGGCCTGATGGTGGAGATATCAGGAACCGCCCAGCCGCGCTTCGCCGCGGTGAAGGACGCCTTCGCGGCGAATTACGCGGCCGGCGAGGAGCTCGGCGCCCGCTTCACCCTGGTCGAGGCCGGCGAGGTGGTGGTCGACATCTGGGCCGGCCATGCCGACCGGGCCCGCACCCGGCCATGGGACGCCCGCACGCTCTGCCCGATCTTCTCGACAGGCAAGGCGATCGCCGCGACGCTCGTGGCCCAGCTCGTGGACCAGGGCAAGCTCAGCTACGAGCAGACCGTCGCCGCGGTCTGGCCGGAGTTCGCCCAGGCCGGCAAGGCGGCGATCACCGTCGAGCAGGCGATGAGCCATCAGGCGGGCCTGTCCGGGTTCCCCGGCCGGATGGATCCCGCCGACTGGTTCGACTGGGACCTGATCTGCGCCAGGCTCGCCGCCATGGCGCCGCTCTGGCCGCCCGGGACCGCCAGCGGCTACCACCCGCTGACCTTCGGCTACCTGGCCGGCGAGCTCTTTCGACGGGTGGACGGCCGCCGCATGGGCCAGGCGCTCAGGGAGGATCTGGCCCAGCCGTTCGGCCTCGACCTGTGGTTCGGGCTGCCGGATTCGGAGTTCGGCCGGGTGGCGGAGGTGCAGCGGCCAGGCGCGTTGCCGGACTTCGGCCATCGCAATCCCGCGACCGTCGCGGCGTTCCTGACGCCCTGGGCCCAGCCCGGCGGGCGGGGGCCGGAGGCGTTGCGGCGGGCGGACATCCCCTCGGCGAGCGGCCACGCGACCGCCGAGGCCCTGGCCCGGCTGATGGGCGCGCTGGCCGCCGACGGCTGGCTGGACGGCGCCGACATCCTCTCGCCCGCGGTGATCGGCGAGGCCGCGCGGGAGCGCATCCGCGGCCCGGATCTCGTGCTGCCCTTCGAGATGAGCTGGGGCGCCGGGTTCATGCGCAACGAGACTGTCCACGCCTGGGGGCCCGGGAACCAGACCTTCGGCCACTCGGGCTGGGGCGGCTCCTGCGCCTTCGCCGACCCCGAGCGGAAACTGGGCGGCGCCTATGTGATGAACCGGCAGTCCGCGGAGCTGCTGGACGACGCGCGGCCGCGGCGATTGATCGAAGCGGCCTATGGCGGGCTCTGAACGCCAGGCGCCCCGGCCCGTGCGGCCCGGGGCGCCCATCTCAGACGACGTTGGATGGCCGGCGCTACTTCTTCTTCATCATCGACTTGATCTCGGACTGGGTGGCGTTGATCGTCGCCGCGCCGTTGTCGACGGCGAGCGCCGAAGTGTCGACGGCGAAGCTGTCCGCCCCCATCTTGATCGTCGCCACCTGCTTGCCGCTGGCGTCGGTCTTCACGTCGGTGACCTGACCGATATTGGCGCCGGTCTTGTCCTTGACCGTCAGGCCGGCGGTGACCATTCCCGTCGCCGGCGCGCCCGAGGCGGCGCCCGTCGACGGGGTTTCGGCGGCGGCCGGCGGAGTCGTGGCGCTCGGGGGCGGGGTGGTTGCGGAGGGCGGCGGGGTCACCGCGGTTCCGGCGCTCGAGCGGCCGGCCTGGGCGAGCGCAAGGCCCGGTATCGAGAGCGCAAGCGCGGCGGCGCCGATTGCGGGGATGAAACGCATGGGGGTCTCCCTGGTCTGTCGTTTTCCCCGACGACGCCCAGGGTTTCGGAGCTTTACGTCGCCCAAGGGGCCGACCTGTGTCGGCTTCTGGGCTACGGCCGAGCTCGCATCAGCTCCCCGTGCGCTGCGCGAACAGGCGGGCGAACGCCTGCAGCTCGCCGCGGTCGACATCCGACACGGCCCAGAACTGCAGCCCGCCCTGGGTCCAGTGGACGATCGCGTAGCCCTCGTGCGCGCGGCCGAGCGCGGGCAGCCGCGGCGGCCCGGTCTGCGGCCAGACGAAGAGGTTGATGACGTGCCTGTTGCGCCGATAGACGAGGGCTGCGACGCGGCGGCCGTCGAGGTAGTCCAGCCGGCCGCCCTCCAGCGGGAACCCGGCCTCGGCCAGGTCGACCACCGGCGGGGCGAAGTCCACCTTGCCGTTGAACCAGGGCTTCACCGTGTGGCGATCCGAGGTCTCGACGTCGACCAGGCGGGTCCCCAGGGTGGAGCGCACGTGGTCGGCGACGAGCTGCGTCTCCAAGGCGCCGGTCGACGGCAGCACGGCGACCGCCGCCAGCGCTGCGGCGAGGGCGCCGAACCCCGCCGAAAGACCCCAGGGCAGGACGCCGGCCCGGTGGCCGCGCGGCCGGGCGGCCGGCGCTTCCGCCGCGAGCGTCGCCTCGATGCGCCGCCGCAGGCTCTCCGGCGCGGGCTCGCGAAGGGCGGGATCGGCGAGGCGTTCCCGCAGCATGCGCAGGTCGTCGAGGGCCGCCGAGCAGCCGGGGCAGGCGGCCAGGTGCGCCTCGAACGCCTGGGCGTTGGCGGCGTCCAGCTCGCCGTCGAAATAGGCCTGCAGCAGTTCGGCCTGGTCGGGGCAGCCGCTCATCTCCGGGACTCCTCGCGCAGGGCGACGGCCAGCATCTGGCGGGCGCGGGCCAGGCGCGACATGACCGTGCCGAGCGGCGCGCCGCTCACCTCGGCGATCTGGCGGTAGGAAAGGTCCTCGAACTCGCGCAGGACCAGCGCCTCGCGGAACGGCTCCGGCAGCGCCGCGATCGCGCCGCGCACGCTTTGCGCCTCGCCCTGGCGGATCAGCGCGGCCTCGGGGCTCGCCTCGTCGGAGGCCGCGTCCGGGGCCGCCTCGTCGCTGGTCCAGGCCGGCCGGTTGCGGAGCGAGCTCAGGAACGAGGACCGCACGATGGCGAACAGCCAGGCGCGCGGATCGCCGCCGCGAAAGCCCGCGAACGCGCGATAGGCCTTCAGGAAAGCGTCCTGGACGATGTCCTCGGCCAGTGTCGCGTCGCGGGTCAGATAGCGGGCGAATCCGTAGGCGGCGTCCAGGTGCGGCAGGACCAGGCCCCGGAACCGCTCGGCGTCGGCCTTGGCGAGCGGCGCGTCGGGGCCGTCCCGCCGACCGGCCGCCGGGGGAGGCGCGGCGCGGCCGGCGGGCGCCTCGGGCGGCCTCGCCCGGACGGTGCTGAACGGAAGGATCCGCGCCACGGCCTCGCCCCCGGCCCTCAGCGGGCCTTGACCACGATCTTGCCGGTCATGTGCGGATGGATCGAGCAGAAATAGGCATAGGTCCCCGGCTGGGCGAAGGTGAAGGCGAAGCGGTCGCCGGAATCCAGCACCTTCGAGCGGAACGCCCGCTTGTCGTCGGCGACGATGGTGTGGGGAATGTCGTCGCCGTTCAGCCAGGTCACCGTCGTCCCGGGGGCCACGGTGAGGACGGCCGGGCCGAAGGTGAAGTTGCCGATGGTCACCTGGGCCCCCTGCGGCGCGGGCGCGGCGGCGGCCAGGCTGATCAGCGCGACGGCCGCGAGGAGAGCCGGGGCGGCCCGCCTGAGGAGCGTCTGGAGCACGGGAGATTTCCTTCGAACTGCGAGGCGGGTCAGGCGAGGGCGGCGTCGGCGAGCGACAGCGGATGCGCGCCGGGGGCGACGCTGAGGGTCCGCACGCCCAGCGCCTCGCGCAGCCGCCCGGCCGGAACCTTGAGCGGTCCGGGCGCGGGACCCTGGCCGGGCGCGGGCTGCGGGAAGGCGGTCGAGCGCGCAGTCTGGAAGGTGATGTTCCCCTCGGTTTTCTGGATGATCTGGTGGATGTGCCCGTTGAGCACCGTCACCGAGCCGAAGCGCTTCAGGAGCCCCAGCGCCCGGGCGGCGTCGTCGGTGCCCCACCCCCACTCGCGGTAGATGGTCCACAGCGGGATGTGGGTGTAGACGACCACCGGCGTCGAGGCGGAGAGCGGGGCCAGATCCTTCGCGAGCCAGGCGAGCTGGGGCTCGCCCAGGTGGCCCATGCCGCCCGCCTGCAGGTCCTTGACGTTCACCAGGCCCACGAAGTGGACGCCATTGCGGTCGAACGAGCGCCAGCCGTCGCCGAGCGTGCCTTGGCCGTAGCGCTCGAGGAAGGCCTGGCCCTGGCCTTCGTCGAGCATGTCGTGCTCGCCGGGCACATGGAACACCGGCAGGCCGGCTTCCTTCAGGATCTGGTCGGCGTCGTCGAACTCCGAGGCCTTCGAGAGCTGCGACACGTCGCCGGTATGCAGGATGAAGGCCGGCTTCTGCGGGAGCGCGGCGATCTTCGCCACCGCCTCGCGCAAGGTCGCCCGCGCGTCGGGGTTGGGGTCCTTGTTGAAGCCGATATGGCTGTCGGACACCTGGACGAAGGTGAACGGCTGAACGGCCGGCCTGCGCGGCGCGGCGAGGCTCTCGGCGGCGCCCAGCAGGGCGGCGGCGGGCAGGCCGCCGCTCACTGTCCAGACCAGGCCCGTGCCGGCCCAGGCGAGGCACTCCAGAAAACGTCTGCGATGGGCTTCGGCCATGGTCGCGCTCCGTCGTTGTTCGACGGCAAGACGCCAGACGCGGCGGGTTTATTCCCGCAGCCGGTCGAGGCGCAGGCGCTGGCGCTCGTCGGTCAGCCGCCGAAGCGCCCCGTAGGCCATCATCAGCGCCGAGAGCCCGCTCGCCCCGGCCAGCAGGAACATCAATAGAATCTGGTACTTCACCGCTTCCAGCGGATCGAGCCCGGCGAGGATCTGGCCGGTCATGATGCCGGGCAGGGTGATCACGCCGGCGGCGGACATCTGGTTGATGATCGGCAGCAGGCCGCGCCGGATCGCCTCGCGCAGCAGCCGCGCGGTGGCCTGGTGGAAGCTGGCGCCCAGCGCCAGCTGCGCCTCGATCGCGCTGCGCTCGCGCGCCACCCCGCCCAGCAGGCTGTCGAGCGAGAGGCTGCCGGCGTTCAGCACCGAGCCCAGGACGATGCCGACCAGGGTCACCGCGTAGCGCGCGTCGTACCACGGGTGCGGCCGGATGGCGGTGAGCAGCGCCAGCCCGACGGTGACGACGGTGGCGATCGCCACGCCGCCGGCGCTGAGCGCCAGGCCGGCCCAGCCCTTCAGCTTGCGCTCCGGGCGCGCGGCGATCTCGCGGGCCGCGATGGCGCTCATCACGAGCACGATGGCGAGCGTCGCCGCCGGATGATGCAGGGCGAAGACGAAACGCAAGAGGTAGCCGACCGCCACCAGCTGCACGACCATGCGGCCGGCCGCCCACAGCACCTGCCGGTGCAGGCCGAGGCGGAGCAGGACCGAGAGCAGCGCATCGAAGGCGACCAGCGAGCCGGCGATGGCGAGGTCCGCCGGGCTGAGCGAGATCGCGTTCACGCGGCCGCCTCCAGCCGACGCTCGCGCATCTCGCGGCGGCGCGCGCCGAGCCGCTGGGCCTGGGCCGGGTCGTGGCTGACAACGATCATCGCCACGCCGTCGGCGAGGCGCGCCGTCAGCACCGCCTCCATCTCGCCGATCGAGGCGGGGTCGAGCGGGCCGGTGGGCTCGTCGAGCAGCAGCACGGGCGGGTTCAGGACCAGGGCGCGGACGATGGCGAGCCGCTGGCGCTCGCCGGTGGAGAGCCGCTGGACGGGGCCGTCGAAGAGCTCGTCCGGCAGGCCGAGACGCTCGGCGAGCGCGCGGGCCGGGGCGTGGGTCGCGGGCGCGAAATGCTCGGCCACCGTGTCGCGCCACCACCCGGATTCGGCCGCGACGTAGGCGACCCTGCGCCGCCAGTCGGGCGCGGCCATGGCGGGGCGGGGCATCCCATCGAGCGCCACCTCGCCGCCGTTCGGATCGAGGTCGGCGATCATCCGCAGGAACAGGCTCTTGCCGGAGCCGGAGGGCCCGCCCACCGCCAGGCATTCGCCCGCCGCGAGGTCGAGATCGAAGGGCCCGGCGAGCGGGCTCCGCAGGCCCCGCAGCCGAAGCCGCGGCGCGTCCGGGCTCATCGCCGGATCATCGCCCGCCGCGCGCCCGCGCGCCAGCCTCGCTCATTCGGCCGGGGCGACTTCGGCGATGGCCAGGCGCACGGACCTCGCGCGCGTCCAGGCGCCCCAGAGGAACACCGCCGCGCCGGCCCAGATGCAGGCGAAGGAGGCCGCCCGCAGGGGCGTGAAGGCCTCGCCCTCCGCCAGGCCGATGACGAAGCTGATCGAGGGCGAGACGAACTGCAGGAAGCCCATGGCCGAGAGCGGGATGCGCCGCGCCGCCCAGGCGAACAGCACCAGGGGCACGGCGGTGATCGGGCCGCACGCCACGAGCCAGGCCGAGACGCCGAGGCCTGCGCCGAAGTGGCCGCCGCCGAGCCGGCTCAGCCAGCCGAGGTAGGCGGCGGCCGGGATCCCGACGACCAGGCACTCGATCAGGAAGCCGGTCTGGGCCTCGGCGGCGACGCGCTTGCGCACCACCCCGTAGCCGCCGAAGCTGAGGGCGAGCGCGACGGAGACGAGCGGCAGGCGTCCGAGCGCCAGCGCCTGGACCGCCACGCCGGCCGCCGCCAGCGCCATCGCCGCCAGGCCCAGCCGGTCCATCCGCTCGCGGAACACCACCGCGCCGGCGGCCATGTTGATCAGCGGCGTGATGTAATAGCCGAGGCTCGCCTCCAGCACCCGGCCGGTGTTCACCGCCCAGATGTAGATCGTCCAGTTGACCGCGATCAGCAGCGAGGACAGCACCAGCCACGCCAGGGTCCTGGGCGTGCGGAACGCCCGGCGCAGCTGCGCGCCCTGGCCGGCCAGCAACACCAGCAGGCCCGCGGTCGGCAGGCTCCAGAGGATGCGGTGGCTGATCAGCTCCCAGGGGCTCACGCCCATGCGCCCGATGGCCTGGAAGACCAGCGGCACGAAGCCCCAGATCACATAGCAGAGGCCGCCCGCCCCCAGCGCCAGGCGGGACTCGCCGGGCGCCGAAGGACCAGCCACGGCCTAGACGAGCGCCTTCTGGCGGATCAGGCCGCGCTGGTGGAGCAGCTCGGCGATCTGCACGGCGTTGAGCGCCGCGCCCTTGCGCAGGTTGTCGGAAACCACCCACAGGGCCAGCCCATGCTCCACCGTCGGGTCCTTGCGGATGCGCGAGACGAAGACGGAGAACTCGCCCTGGGCTTCCTTCGGCGTCATGTAGCCGGTGGGCTCGTGCTTATCGATGACCACGACGCCAGGAGCCTCGCGCAGGATCTCGCGCGCCTCGTCCTCGTCCAGCGGCGCCTCGAACTCCAGGTGCACCGCCTCGGAATGGCCGACGAACACCGGCACCCGCACGCAGGTGACCGTCAGCTTGATGTCGGGATCGAGCATCTTGTGCGTCTCGTTCCACATCTTGGCTTCTTCGTCGGTGTAGCCGTCGTCGCGGAAGGTTCCGGCATAGGGGATGACGTTGAAGGCGATCTGCTTCGGATAGACCTTGGGCTCGCCGGGCCCGAGGACGAACACCGCCTTGGTCTGGTCCCAGAGCTCGTCCATGGCCGCCTTGCCGGTCCCGGAGACCGACTGGTAGGTCGCCACGACGGCGCGCCTGATCCTGGCGCGGTCGTGCAGCGGCTTCAGCGCCACGACCAGCTGGACGGTGGAGCAGTTGGGATTGGCGATGATGTTCTTCTTGTGCGCGTAGGCGACGTCGTCCGGGTTCACCTCCGGGACGATCAGCGGCACGTCGGGGTCCATCCGCCAGGCCGACGAGTTGTCGATCACGATCGGGCCCTGCGCGCCGATCTTCGGCGCCCATTCCTTGGAGAAGGCGCCCGACACGCTCATCAGCACGATGTCGACCTTCGAGAAATCGAACTGCTCGACGTCCTCGCAAGGGACGTTGTTGTCCCTGAAGGCGACCGGCACGCCGATGGATTTGCGCGAGGCGATCGCGTGAATCTTGTCCACGGGGAAGTTCACTTCCTCGAGGATGTTCAGCATCTCGCGGCCCACATTGCCCGTGGCGCCGACGACGGCCACCCGGTAACCCATCGCAAATCTCCTAAGTTCGGGGAGGCGTCCCCTACTCTGACGCCGGACCAGACGCAAGGCGGCGGGCGCGCTTGGGCGACACATGGCGGCTGGCCGGGGCCTGCGCAAGCTACCTTCCGGGTCATTGACGCACGGTGAAGGAACGGCTGCTCTCGCCGCGAGCGGCAGGAGGTGGAGATGTCCGAGGTTCACACGCGCGGCGCGGGCATGCCGTTCGGCGATCTGCTGGGGATCGAGCTCCTGATCCGCGAGAAGACGCGGGTGGTGGGCCGCATGACCGTGCGTCCCGAGCTCTGCACGAGCGGGAACATCTGCCATGGCGGCGCCTACATGGCGTTCGCGGATTCGCTGGGCGCGATCGGCGGCTTCCTCAACCTGCCGGACGGCGCGCGCACCACGACCCTGGAGAGCAAGACCAACTTCCTGGGCGCCGCGCCGGAGGGGGCGACGATCCTGGGCGAAGCCACGCCGCTGCACGTCGGCCGGCGCTCCAGCGTCTGGCAGACGCGGATCACCAACGAGGCGGGCAAGCTCCTGGCGCTGGTCACCCAGACCCAGCTGACGATCGCGGATTAGCTCGCGGGCCGGGGCGGCGCGGCGGCGCGTCGAACTCCCTTCCCCGCTCACCCCCGCGAAGGCGGGGGTCCAAGATGCGACTGGATCTCGTGCGGTCGAGGCTCGGCTTGGGTCCCCGCCTCCGCGGGGACGAGCGGCGAGAAGGTGGACGCGGAAGGCGCAGCTTGCCGCGTCTATGCGTCTCTGCGGTTTTGCATGAAGGCTGCGCGGCTCAGGCGGCGTCGGACGCCGCGGCGGCGGCTTCGGCGGCGTAGCGGGCGCGGACCTTGAGCAGGCCCTCCAGCATCTGCTCGGCGCCGGCCTGGGGCGCCCCCGGGCTCATCAGCAGCCGCCAGGCCTGGACGTGCACGCCCACCGCCGCACGGTCGAAGCGCCGCAGGGTGCGCAGGTGGTCGAGCAGGTCGCAGAAGCTGGTGAGGGCGACGTCCACAGACGGCGCGCCGCAGACCTCGCCGGCGCCGATGCCCTTCACGGCGATCGCGTAGATGCCCTCGAGCGCGGCGTCATCGAAGCCGTCGCGCAGGGTCGCATAGCCGGCCTCGCAGAGCTCCAGCAGGGCCAGGAGCTCGGCCGTGCAGGTGGGCTTGATGGATTCGAGGTTGGCCTGCGCGCGCTCGACGGCTTCGGCGACCGGCAGGCCGCCCGGCATGGCGAGAAGCTCGGCCAGCCGCGGCTTGGGGAAGACAAATCGAACTGAACTCATCAACCGGTGCTCCGTTCGGGCGGCGCCTCCGCCTGGGGTTCCGCCTCGCGTTCGGCCTGCGCCTTGGCCTCCGCCTCGGCCTTCGCCAGGTCTTCCCGACGTCGCCCGACGCCGTCCGGCGGTCCGTCGTCGCGGAAGCGCCGGTCGGGGCCGACGTAGGTCCCCGAGAACAGGAAGGGCCGGCTCGCGCGCGCCACCCAGATGATCCTCTCGAGGAGCACGATCGGGGCCAGCGGTTTCTTGATGATGAAGTGGCCCCCGGCGTCGCGGGCGCGGACGATGTCGCCGGTGGGCGTGTGCGCCGTGGTGATCAGCACCGGCGCGTAGCAGTTGGGCTCCTGGGTCTCGCGCCGCAGCCACTGGACGAAGTCGTAGCCCTGGCCGGACGGGGCGAGGGCGTCGACCACCGCGAGATCGATCTCGTGGGTCTGGGCGACTTCCTGGGCCATCTCGATCGAGGTGCAGCGGTGGAGCTGCTTGGCGCCCAGCCCGGTGACGATCTGCACCAGGATCGACATGCCCATGGGCGTGTCGTCCAGGAGCAGGATCGAGGCCTTCTCCAGGTTGAACCTCGCGCGTGAGGATGCGTCGAGCGCCATTCCTGTCCCGGACCGTCCCCCCTTGCGGCGGTCCCTGAATCCCAGCGGGAATCAGGACGCGCGCCCACGCCTCAAAGTAGCCCCTACCTAGCACCGCTTGGTTAAGAGGGCGGTAACCCCGCGCGGGCCGCGCCCCTCGCGTCTGCGCCATCCGATTGGACGCGCACGGCTTTTTCCGCCGCGTGCGAGGTGCGTCAGGACGACGCACGACGACCTACAGTTGCGCCGCGACCGCCGCGCCCATGTCAGCGGTTGAGAGGCTTCCGCCGATGTCCGGCGTGCGCGCCCCCGCCACCAGGGCGGCGGTGACGGCGGCGAACAGCCGGTCGGCGGCCTCGGCGCGGCCCAGCGACCAGCGGAGCGCCATCTCGAACGAGAGGATCGCGGCCAGCGGATTGGCGATGCCGCGGCCGGCGATGTCCGGCGCCGAGCCGTGGATCGGCTCGTAGAGCCCCGGCTTGCCGGGCTCGCCGAGCGCTGCGGAGGGCAGCAGGCCGAGCCCGCCGGTGAGCTGGGCGGCCTCGTCGGAGAGGATGTCGCCGAACAGGTTGTCGGTGAGGATCACGTCGAACTGGCGGGGATTCCTGACCAGCTGCATGGCGGCGTTGTCGGCCAGCATGTGCTCCAGGGCGACATCGGCGAACGCGCGCCTGTGCAGCTCGCTCACCACCTCCCGCCAGAGCAGGCCGGTCTCCATGACGTTGGATTTCTCGGCCGAGGTCACCTTGTTCCGCCGCCCGCGGGCGAGCTCGAAGGCGACGCGCGCGACGCGCTCGATCTCGGCGGTGGTGTAGACCTGGGTGTCGACGGCGCGGCGGCCGCCGCCGGGCAGGTCCTCGATGAACCGGGGCTGGCCGAAATAGACCCCGCCGGTCAGCTCGCGGACGATCACGATGTCGAGGCCCTCGACCAGCTCGCGCTTCAGGCTCGAGGCGTCCGCCAGCGGCTCGAAGCACAGCGCCGGGCGCAGGTTGGCGAACACGCCCATCTCGGCGCGCAGCTTCAGCAGCGCCGCCTCGGGACGCTGATCGCGCGGACCGGTCCAGCCGACGCCGTCGACCGCGCCCATGAGCACCGCGCGGGCGGCCTTGGCCGCGGCGAGGGTCTCGTCGGTCAGGCAGCTTCCCGCCGCCCGGAAGCCCGCAGCCCCGAACGGCCGCTCGTCCAGCGCCAGGTCCGGCGTGAGCAGCGCCGCCAGCGTCTTCACCTCGGCGATCACCTCCGGCCCGATGCCGTCGCCGGGCAGGAGAAGCAGGTCGGTCATGGCCGTCCCCGGATTGCGTGTCGGCGGTCTCCTAGGTGAAGGCCGGGCGCGGGGGAAGCCCGCGGCGCCTCCTTTTGCGGGTTTTGCGAGTTAGCGTTCCCGGCAAGTCGGCGGGGATCACCTGGGTTCGGCGCCAGCCGGACCGGCAAGAGGAAACGCTGATGAGACCCACGCCCCCAGTCCTCGCCGCCTTCGCGGGCGCGTGCGCGCTCGCCGCCGCGGCGGCCGCCCAGACGACGAGCGCGCCGGCGACGAACGGAACGGCCCCCAACACCGCGACCCTGCCGCCGGCCGCCTCGGCCCAGGCGCGCACCCACAGCCAGGGGGCGGCGAACGCGTCCGACGAGGCCAAGGCCCGGGCCGACGCGAACTCGGCGATCGCCCAGCCCTCGACCCATTCGACGGCGGCCACGGGCGCCGACGTCGACGCCTCGACGACCGCGCCGGACGACGCGAGCGCGACGACGGGCAAGTCCGACGACCGGCCGCGCAAGCACGGCCTGGCGCACCAGGCGGGGCCGGGCGTCTCGCCGCTCGATCGGCATCAGCGCTGAGGCCGCGCCCCCTCAGAGCTGGCGCTCGGCGCTCACCTCGTGGAGCGTGAGCCGGCGGTCGGCGACGCCGAACTGCGGCCAGGCCGCCCGCCACGTGGCCATGTGGGCGGATCGCATGTGCGCCTGCAGCGCGGCCTCGTCGCGCCAGGCCTCGAAGACGCGGATCAGGCCGGGCTCGGCCACGTCCTCGGCGTAGGAATAGACCCGGCAGCCGTCCTCGGCGCGGCTGGCGGCCAGCATGGCCAGCATGTGCGACTTGAAGCGGGCCAGGTTCTCCGGCGGCACGCGCACCGTGCCTGCGATCACCACCGTCACGGCGATGCCGGCGGCGGGGGCGTGTTCGACGGAAGGCTCCAGGCGATCGGCACGTCGACGGTCCGCCAGTCGTAGGCCGGCGCGTCGGGTCCGGGCGAGGTCGCCCGCATGACCTGCGTGGCCAGCACCAGTTCGGCGACGCCGAAGCCATAGCCGGCGGGGGCCTCCCCGCGCACCCAGCACTCGTCCAGCCGGCCGTCGTCGGTGACCTTGCAGCGGACCAGCGACTGGCCCTGCGCCGACATCCGCACCGCGCGATCGGGATAGTAGCGGGCGAGGTCGACGGAAGGATCGACGCCGATCCGGTCGGGCTCGTAGGGCCTGGCGGGCGCGAGGCCGAAGGCGTGCGCCTTGCCGAGGTTGGCCCGGATCAGACCCACGGCGACGCTCTGGCCTTGCCGCGTCCCGGGCAGGCGAAGCGGATGGGCCTGCAGGCTCGCCAGCGCCGCCTCGGCCGCGCCCGGATGTCCGGGGTCCGGATCGGCGGCGCAGTCGCGGGTGATCCCGCCCGGGGCGATCTGGCAGGTCACGACCACGGTGGCCGACAGCGGGGCGGCCGGCGCGACCTGCGCCGGCGCCTCGGCGGCCGGCGGCGGGGCGGGCGCGGCCGGAATCACGCGTCCTCCAGCCACGGCTGGGCGAGCGCGCGCTTCATCTCGTAGACGTCGATCGCCTCGGCGGCCTGCAGGGTCTCGCCGATGGCGTCCAGGCCGCCCAGCATCTTCGCCTTGCGGGTGGGATCGATCTCGAAGCGGAAGGTCTCGCCCGACGGCGAGACGACGCTCTGCGTCTCCAGATCGACGGTGACCAGGTGGTTGCCGCCCTTGGCCTCGGCCATCAGCTGCTGCACCTCGTCGGGTTTCAGCACGACCGGCAGCAGGCCGTTCTGGAAGCAGTTGTTGTAGAAGATGTCGGCGAAGCCGGTGGAGATCACGCAGCGGATCCCGAAGTCCATCAGCGCCCAGGGCGCGTGCTCGCGCGAGGAGCCGCAGCCGAAGTTGTCGCCGGCGATCAGCACGCCCGCGCCCTTGTATTCCGGCCGGTTGAGCACGAAGCCGGGCTTCTCGCGCCCGTCGGCGTCGAAGCGCAGGTCGTAGAACAGGCCCTTCGCCAGCCCCTCGCGCTCCACGGTCTTGAGGAACTGCTTGGGGATGATCTGGTCGGTGTCGATGTTGGCCAGCGGAAGCGGCGCGGGCTTGGCGTCGAGGCGTGAGAAGGGCTGCATCAGGCGGGCTCCGGCGCGGGCTCGGCGGAGAGCACGATGGTCGGCACGCCGGCCGGCGCATCGCGGACGGTGAACACCTTGGTGCCCGGCTTGCGGCCGGCGCGCACCTGCGAGAGGTCGAAGCCGGCGGCGGCGAGCCGCGCATGGAGGGCCTCCGGGTCGGCGGCGCGCCAGGCGAGGCCCGAGAAGCGGTCGGGCGCGTCGGAGACCGGCGCCTTCAGGCTCGCGCCCACCTCGAACACCGCATCGCCGAGGCGGAAGAACAGCTGGCGCGCCCCCCACTGCGGATTGGCGCGGTCGAGGCGCAGGTCGAGGCCGAACTTCGCGCCGTAGATGGCGAGCGCCCGCTCGGGATTGCGGGTGCCGACCACCACGTGGTCCAGGGCGGGGATCGCGGCGGCCTCGGCGCCGATGGCCGGCGATGGCTGCGCGCCGATGCGGCCCGGCGTCAGCACGAAGTCCAGGCCCGCGGCCCGGATCCGGGTGACGGCCGCAACCGGCTCGGTCTCGAGCCCGCGCCGGGCGAGCAGGCGCGAGGCGGCCTCGAGGTCGGCCACCTGGAAGGCGCAGATCCAGACGCCCTCGCCGGCCGCCTCCAGGCGCGCGCGGACCCGCTCGCCGGCCGGGCCTTCGCCCGAGGGCGCGATGACCTCCAGCGCCATGTTGGAAAGATGAAACCAGGCGCGAGCCGCCCCGTCGCGAGGATCGAGCTCCGGCTCGCGGCCGAGCAGGCGGCGGTAGCCGTCGACGGCGGCCTCGAACCCGCGCACCGCGACGGCCACGTGGTCGAGCGCGGTGATCACAGGAAGTCCCGCACGTCGGCGATGCGCCCGGCGATGGCGGCGGCGGCGGCCATGGCGGGGCTCATCAGGTGCGTGCGGCCGCCGCGGCCCTGGCGGCCCTCGAAGTTGCGGTTGGAGGTGGATGCGCAGCGCTCGCCCGGCGCGAGGCGGTCGGGGTTCATGCCCAGGCACATCGAGCAGCCCGGCTCGCGCCAATCGAAGCCGGCGGCCCGGAACGCCTCGTCCAGCCCCTCGGCCTCGGCCTGGGCCTTCACCAGGCCGGAGCCCGGCACGACCATGGCGCGGACGCCCGGAGCGACCTTGCGGCCGCGGGCGATGGCGGCGGCGGCGCGCAGGTCCTCCAGGCGGCTGTTGGTGCAGGAGCCGATGAACACCACGTCGACCGTGGCCTCGGCGATCGGCTGGCCGGGGCTGAGGCCCATGTACTCCAGCGCCCGCTCGGCCGAGGCGCGCTTGTCGGGGCTGGCGAAGCTGGCCGGGTCGGGCACGGCGCCGGTGACCGGGATCACGTCCTCCGGGCTGGTGCCCCAGGTGACCAAGGGCGCGATGGCGGCGGCGTCGATATGGACCTCGCGGTCGAAGACGGCGTCGGGGTCGGAGAAGAACGTCTTCCAGTAGGGCAGCGCCATCTCCCAGGCGCCGCCCTTCGGCGCAGCGGGGCGGCCTCTCAGGTACTCGAAAGTGGTCTCGTCGGGGGCGATCAGGCCCGCGCGGGCGCCCGCCTCGATGGTCAGGTTGCAGAGCGTCATGCGCCCTTCCATGGAGAGCGCGCGCACCGCGGAGCCGGCGTACTCGATGACGTATCCGGTGCCGCCGGCCGTGCCGATCGCCCCGATCACGGCGAGCGCGAAGTCCTTGGCGCCGACCCCGGGCGCAGGCGCGCCGTCGATGACGACGCGCAGGTTCCTGGCCTTGGACTGGCGCAGCGTCTGGGTGGCGAGCACATGCTCGACCTCCGAGGTGCCGATGCCGTGGGCGATCGCCCCGAACGCGCCGTGCGTCGAGGTGTGGGAATCGCCGCAGACGATGGTCATGCCGGGCTGGGTGCGGCCCTGCTCGGGCCCGACCACGTGGACGATGCCGTTCCTCACGTCGCCCATCGGGAAGAACTCGATGCCGTAATCCTTGACGTTCTTCTCCAGCGTCTGGAGCTGCAGGCGCGCTTCCTCGTCGGCGACGGCGCCGACGCCCAGGCCCTGGCCCTCGGTCGGCACGTTGTGGTCGGCGACGGCCAGCGTGCGGTCCGGCCGGCGGACCGGGCGGTGGTTGGCGCGCAGCCCGGCGAAGGCCTGCGGCGTGGTCACCTCGTGGATCAGGTGCAGGTCGACGTAGACGATCGCCTCGCCGTCCTGTTCGGCGACCAGGTGGGCGTCCCAGATCTTGTCGTAGAGCGTCTTGCCGGGCATCGCCGGCATGTAGGTCCGCAGGGCCGCGCACGTCTAGTGCTGCGATGCGGCGAAATCAGCGCAGCCGCGAGAGGATTTTCCCCGAACGCCGGTGTTGACGATCGAGATTACAAGTGTAACTCTCGCGTGAACTACAACTGTAGTCCGGAGCGCGCACATGCCGTCTCAACGCCTGACCCTCATCGCCGTCTTCGCCCATGCCTCGCCGGTCGTGCAGGTCGTCCTGTTCCTGCTTCTCGTGCTGCTGATCGCCGCCGTGGGGGTGTGGGTGGGCCAGCTCGGCGGCCGGCGCATGGCGCGCGGCGAGACCATCCTGTCATCGGTGCTCGTCGCAGCGCCGCTGTTCGGCCTGACCGCCGCCGCCTACGGCCTGCTCAACATGTCCATCGGGCTGGCCAACGTGCGGCCGACGCCGGACCTCGCGACGGTCGCGCCGGGGCTCGCGGAGGCCAGCCTCTGCATCCTCCTGGGCCTTCTCGCCGCCTCGCTGGCGGCGGCGTTCCGGGCGCACGTACGCTTCGCCCACCGCCCCGCTTGACGGCCAAGATTACGGGCGTACGCTCCGCCTGACCTACATCTGTAAGACCGGCGCGGAGTCGATGGCGAAGATCTCGGGCGCGGAAAGTCAGATCATGGAGGCGCTGTGGGCCAAGGGCCCGCTGGGCGCCGACGACATCGTCGGCGAGGTGGGCGGCCCGCAGGGCTGGGGCGAGGCCACCGTCAAGACGCTGATCAACCGGCTCCTGAAGAAGAAGGCGATCGCCTCCGAGCGCGAGGGCGGCCGGGCGCGCTATCGCCCGCTGGTCAGCCGCGCGGAGTACCTGACCGGCGAGAGCCAGGGCCTGCTGGATCGCCTGTTCGGCGGCGAGCTCGCGCCGCTGGTCGCCCACTACGCCAAGCACCGGCCGCTCTCGCCCGAGGAGCTGGAACGGCTGAAGGCGCTGATCGCCGAGCTGGAGCGGGACGATGACTGAGCTCGCCGACATCCTGCTGCGGGCCAATGGGGTGGCCGCCCTTGCGATCGCAGCCGTGCTGGTCCTGAGGCTGCCGGCCCGCGCCGCCTTCGGAGCGGAAGCCGCCTACCGGCTGTGGGCCGCGCCGCCGCTGGCAGTCGCCGCCAACCTGCTGCCGTTCAAGGTCGCTCCGGCCGGGACCGCCGCGCTGGGCCACTTGGCGCCGGCGCATCTCGCCGGGCCGCTGCTCGCCGCCTGGGCGGCGGGGGCAGGCGTTGCGGTGCTGCTGCTCTGGCGCGCCCAGGCCGCATTCCTGCGGGCCGCGCGGGCCGGCCGGGCGGGACCTGCGGTGGTGGGCGTGATCGCGCCGCGCGTGATCATGCCGCCCGACGACGGCCGCTTCTCGGAGGCGGAGCGGGCGCTGATCCGGGCGCACGAGCGCGAGCACATCTGCCGCAAGGACCCGCGCGCCGGGGCGCTCGCCGCGCTGTGCCAGTGCCTCGCCTGGTTCAACCCGCTGGTCCACCTGGCCGCCCACGTGGCCCGCCTCGACCAGGAGCTCGCCTGCGACGCCGCGGTGATCCGCAAGCGGCCGAGGGACCGGGCGCTCTACGCCAGGACGCTGCTCAAGACCCAGCTGGCCGGCGCGGCGCTGCCGCTCGGCTGCTACTGGCCGGCCCGCGCCAGGCATCCGTTGGAGCTGCGGGTCGAGCTGCTCAAGCGCCGCCGCCGCGAGGGCGGCCTCGCGGGCTCGCTGCTCATCGCCGCGGCGCTGACGATCGGCGCCTTCCTGGCCACCGCCGCCGGGCCGCCCCTGCCGCGGGCCCCGGTTCCCGAACTGCCGGGCCTCGAGGAGGGTGGCGCGGGCCAGATGTCGGTCATGCTGGTGACCTGGAGGACCAGCGCGCCGCGCCGCTAGGCCGCGCGCGCCAACTCCGGCCGCTCCAGGCAGCCCAGCGCGCTCAAGGTCTCGGCGAGCGCCTGTTCGATGGGCGTGTGCGGCTCGCCGCCCAGGGTCTCGATCAGGCGGGCGTTGTCCAGCAGCACCGTCTCGCGCCACAGATAGCGCATCTCGGAAAGCTCGCGGAACGTCTCGTTGAACGGCCCGGCGGCGTAGAGCGCGATCCAGGGGAAGGCCCGCACCGGCAGCTTGCGGCCGACCACGGCCTCGAAGGCGGCGGCGAGCTCGTGGCCGCTCAGCGCGTGGCCGGCGAAGTGGAAGCTGGCGTGCGCCGAAAGCTCGGCCTCCTTCTCGATCAGCCGCACGGCCGTCCGGGCGAGGTCCGGCAGGTAGGCGTGGGCGTGCGGCACGCCGAGCGGGCCGGGGTAGGTCAGGCTGCGGACCGGCTTGCCGGCCTGGAAGACCACCCGCCCCAGCCAGCTCGTCGACGCGCGGGGGCCGAAGAAGTCGCCGGCCCGCAGGATGATCGACTTGGCGCCGTCCTGCGCGGCCTCGGCCAGGCGCCGCTCCATGGCGACGCGGATCGCGCCCTTGCGGGCGAGCGGATGCTGCGGCGAAGCCTCGGAAAGCGTCGGGAAGGCGTCGGGGCCGTAGTTGTAGACGTTGCCGGGGAAGACGATCCGCGCGCCCTCGGCGGCCGCGGCGGCGATGGTCGCCTCCAGCATCGGCAGGGCCAGGCCCTTCCAGTTGCGATAGCCCGGCGGATTGGCGGCGTGCACGATGACCCGCGCGCCTTCCGCGGCGGCCCGGACGTCGTCGCGCACCATGGCGTCGCCCTTCACCCACTCGACGGCGAGGCCGCCCGCGGCGGTCCGGGCGCGCTCGGGGTCGCGGTTGAGCCCGCGCACCCGCCAGCCCGCGTCGATGAGCGCCTGCGCCGTCTCGCCGCCGAAGCCGCCGGTCGCGCCGATCACCAGGGCCAGAGGTTGGGTCGTCATCGGAATGTCTCCTTCAGTCGCCCGGACCATGACGGCCGCGCTTGCTGAACGGAATTGCCTTTCTGCGTGGGCCGGCTATTCAATAGCGAATGACCAGTTCGCCCGACTGGAACCTGTTTCAGAGCCTGCACGCGGTGCTCGCCGCCGGCAGCCTGTCGTCGGCGGCCAAGCTCCGCCGGCTCACCCAGCCGACCATCGGCCGGCATATCGACCAGCTGGAGCGCCGGCTGGGCGCGCCGCTGTTCCTCAGGAGCCCGCGTGGCCTGCAGGCGACCGACCTGGCGCTGGCGCTGCGGCCGCACCTCGACGACATGTCCGCGGCGGCGCAGGCGGCGGTGCGCGACGCCTCCGGCGCGGCCGACGCGTCGTCCGGCGTGGTGCGGGTGACGGCGAGCGAGATCGTCGGCGTCGAGGTGCTGCCGCCGATCCTGGCGAGCTTCCGCGAGGCGCACCCCGAGATCGACATCGAGGTGACGCTCTCCAACCGCAAC
>Ga0308173_10000101_pt1 | contig 28122 bp, 21 predicted proteins | sample PhyPR1_FD_203716 | JGI IMG/M metagenome (GOLD analysis project Ga0308173, IMG submission 203716) | Soil microbial communities from UC Gill Tract Community Farm, Albany, California, United States - DLSLS.P.R1 | ecosystem: Environmental > Terrestrial > Soil > Agricultural land | place: USA... | reverse complement strand
TAATAGGCGGCGCCGCGCGCGACGGCGAGATCGAGGTCCGCGCCTTCGAGCAGACGCGCGGCGGGCGCGTTTTCCGCGGAGAGCCACCCGTTGAGCGTCGTCATCACGCGCTCGACCAGCAACGGCGACTTGAACACGCCGCCGTTGAACAACACGGCGGTCGGATGCAGCAGCGTCGCGCCGGCGGGCGTTTCATGCTGCAAGCCTTCGATCTCCGCGAGCGCGTTCACTTGCCGGCCAAGGAACGCGGCGAGATGGCGCGTGACGGCGGCATCCTGCGCGTACGGCAGACCGAGTTGCGTCAGACCGACGCGTGCGCGCGACACGGGGCGCGCGGCGGCATCGACCTGAGGGAAAAAACCGTCGAGCAGGATCTGCGTGAGTTCGGCGCGCGTGAGTTCGGTGCGCAGCGATCCGCCAATCAGCTTCGAGCCGCGGCTCGGCACGACGAGCGGCACGGCGTCGGTGGCCGGATCGGAGAGCAGCGTTTCCTTCGCCGAGCGGCACGCATAAGTGAGCGCGCGCAACTGCCACGGATCGGGCTGGGTGCCCTGCGTCGCGAGCTTGCGCGCGACGATGTGCGCGAGCGCGAGATCCATGTTGTCGCCGCCGAGCAGAATATGCTCGCCGACCGCCACGCGATGCAGTTCCAGATTGCCTTCACGCTCGACCACGGCGATGAGCGAGAGATCGGTCGTGCCGCCGCCGACATCGACGACGAGAATCACATCGCCCACTTTCACTTGCTTGCGCCAGCCGCCGCCCGACTTCTGGATCCAGCTATACAGCGCGGCCTGCGGTTCTTCGAGCAGTGTCATGCGCGTGTAGCCCGCTTGTACGGCGGCTTCCGCGGTGAGTTCGCGCGCGGCTGGGTCGAACGAGGCGGGAATCGTCACGGTGACGTCCTGCTGGTCGAACGGCGCGTCCGGATGCGCGTGATTCCACGCTTCGCGCAGATGGGTCAGATAGCGCACGGAGGTTTCGAGCGGCGACACGCGCTCGACTTCCTCCGGCGCATCGGCGGGCAGGATCGCCGCGCGCCGGTCGACGCCAGGGTGACAGAGCCAGCTTTTCGCGCTGGACACGAGGCGAATGGGCGTGCCCGCGCCGCGGCTTCTCGCCAGTTCACCGACGATGAACGGACGTTCCTGCGTCCACGGCAGCGTCAGATCGCCGGGCGCGAGTTCGTTCGGATGCGGCAAATACAGAAACGAGGGCAACAGCTCGCGGTCTTCGGCTGCGCCCGGCGCGGTCAACTGCGCGATCGGCAAAACGCCCTGCGCGGTCTTTTCGCCGTCGCTCGCGGACATGTCCACAAACGAGAGCGCGCAATGCGTCGTGCCGAGATCGACGCCGATCGAATAGCGCGCCTCGGCCTGCCCCTGATTGATGAAGTCGCTCATAGCTCCACCTCGGCCGGTGCGACGATGCTCGCGTCATGCGTCTGCGCGAGCTTCGGCAGGCGCGTGTCTTCTACCTTCCATCCGCGATGGCTGATGCTGCCGTTGAACGGCGGCTTGCCGACGACGTTGCCCGTCAGACGCACGGCGCTCGCGTCGAAGCCGTCGGCCAGCGTGATGCGGCTGCCTTCGGCTTCGCTGCGCACCGGCTTGATCGTGAAATGCTCGCGCAGCACTGCGCGGCAGCCGTCGTGCACGAGGCGGGCGGCCGCGCCGATATCGGCGTCGCTGTAATTGGCGATGTCCTCTTCGACGAAATCGATGAAGCGCGCGTCGCGTTGAAGAAGGCCCAGCAACTGGAGCGCGGCAACGGGGCTTGCTTCGGTCAGCGCGGAATGCGCCGGGGTGGCGACCGGCGCGGCGGCGGGCTTCGGCATGGGCGCTTCGGGTGCATCGGGCGCGTGGGGCGCTTCGCGCAGACGCTGCACTCGGCCGGCGAAGGCCGGATCGCCCAAGATGCCGAAGAAGGCGCCGAAGGCAATGGACAGCCTGCCGAAAAAGGACGGATTCATGTCGGTCATAGGTGATGCTCCTGTAGGCCGCGCCGATGGACGACCTTATCCTCGGGGCGGCGCGGGTGGCCGTGTTCGGTGAGGCATCGGCTGCGATGAGCCGATAGCCGGGGTGCTGCTCGCGCGCCGGTGCCGATTGACGAAGCAATCGGAGCGCCGTTTCCCGATATTGTCCATGATGTTTGCGCATCGGGCGGGAAAACGTCTCGGCGGACAATTCGCGACCGGCTGGCTTCGCGCAATTCGATGAGTAAGATTCGATGCGTCATGCTTTGCGTCGAAGCGCCCGGAGCCAGGCACGGCGCTTCGCGGCGGGCCTCATTCTCGCGTTTTGCGCTGCCAAGTCAAGCCGCACAGCCTCCCGCGGCCAGCGCTCAAGCCTTATACCCGATCTTGCGAAGCAAATCCTTTCGCCACTGCACGTCCTCGTCCGTCTCGACGCCGAGCGGCGGCAAGCCATCCACCACGCCGATGATCCCGCGCCCCTGATCCGTCTCCGCGACGAGCACCTGCGTCGGATTGGCCGTCGCGCAGAACACGCGGCAGACCTCGGGCACGGCTTTCACGGCATTGAGCACATTGACGGGGAAGAAGCCATCGCCGAGCACGATGATGAAGCTGTGCCCCGCGCCGATGTTTTGCGCATTGCGCGTCGCCAGTTCCACGAGACCGCCGTCCGTGCCCGACGCGCGCACGAGCCGCTTGCCCGACGCTTCGCAGAACGCGAGCCCGAAGCGAATGCCTGGTACCGCGCCGACGAGCGTCTCGTGCAGGTCTTCGACCGTCTTGATGAAATGTGAATGGCCGAGGATGAAGTTGGTTTCCTCGGGCTTCTCGATGCCGATGGCGAGTAGTTGCATGACATGCCTCCGTTGCAAGGGCGCTGGGTTGCAACGGTAATGGTAGTGCCTGCGCTCCCGGCTATGCCCTCATTTCGAACCCGGCGAGGTAAGCGCTCGCATCGCTGCCGTCCCACACACGGCCGTCGCAGAACGTCGCCGCTCGCCGCTCGCCCGGCACGTCCACGGCAGCGGCCCGCGCCGCTTGCGCGTAGAGCGCGGTCTGGTTGACGGACGCGGCAACGGCGGCATCATCGTCACCGTCATCGCTGGCGAGCATGCCCCATCGGCGATACTGCGTGATGAACCACAAGCCATCCGATAGGCGCGGATAGTTCACCGCGCCGTGATCGAAGAAGCGCACCGGCGCGACGCCATTCCGAGTGCCGAGCCGCGCTTCGATCAACTCGCGCGGCACGCCGAGCAGATCGGACGAAGCAAGCGCCTGCGCAAGCTCCGTGCGATGCTCGGGCGCATCGGCCCACGCGCACGCTTCGAGCATTGTCCGCACGAGCGCGCGCGCCGTGTTCGGATAGAGCGCGACGAAATCGCGCCGGCACGCGAGCACCTTTTCCGGGTGATCCGGCCAGATCTCGCTCGTATGCACGACAGCCCGCCCCGCGCCGCGCGCTTCGGCCACCGCGTGCCACGGTTCGCCCGCGCAGAAGCCGTCGAGCGTGCCTTCCACGAGCGCATCCGCCATACGCGGCGGCGGAATCACGACGCTGCGTACATCGCGCAACGGATGCACGCCCTGCGCCGCGAGCCAGTAGTAAAGCCACATCGCATGCGTGCCGGTAGGGAACGTCTGCGCGATAACCGGCGTCCGGCCAAGCGACGCCAGCGCGTCCTTCACGCTCGCGCCGCCATGCACTGCATCGGCGAGCGGTTTCGAGAGCGTGATTGCCTGTCCGTTGCGGTTCAGCACCATCAGCACGGCCATGTCCGCCTGCGGTCCGCCAATGCCCAGTTGCACGCCATACACGAGGCCGTAAAGCGCATGCGCGGCGTCGATTTCGCCGGACAGCAGCTTGTCCCGCACGGCCGCCCACGACGGCTGACGGCACAGTTCGATACTGATGCCGTGACGCCGCCCCATGTCGCGCAGGGCGGCGGCGGCGAGCGGCGCGGCGTCGCTCAGCGCGACAAAGCCAAGACGCAGATGCGTGCGCTCGGGCGTGGGCGTGGCGGAAGAAGCGAAAGAACTGGACGCGGGCGAATTCATGAAGTGATTTTCGGTACTCGGCTAACCCAGCAGGTCGGCCAGCGAAAGAAGCTGACGCGCGATTTCGGCGACTTTCACGCCCTGATCCATCGCGCGCTTGCGCAGCGTGGCGTAGGCATCGTTTTCGGACATGCCGCGCCGGTCCATCAACAAACGCTTGGCACGGTCGATGACCTTGCGTTCTGCGAGCTCGTTCTCCACTTGCGCGAGCCGCTGCCGCAACTGCGCCTCGTGCGCGAAGCGTGCAAGCGCCACTTCGATGATCGGCGCGAGCCGTTCCGGCGCGAGACCTTCGACGGAATACGCCGTCACGCCCGCGCCGACCGCCGCGCGGATGAACTGCTGGTCCGCGTCGTTGCTGAACATCAGCACGGGGCGCGGGGCGGCCTTGTTCATCACGGCGAGTTGTTCGAGCGTGTCGCGCGAAGGCGAGTCCGTGTCGATGATGACGACATCCGGCTTCTGGCTCTCGACGGCCGCGTGCAGGCTAGCCGGCGCGGCGACCTCGGCCAGCATCTCATAGCCGAGCCGCGCGAGTTTGTCGCGCAGATCGCCGATGGGCTTGTCGGTGTCGGTGACGAGGAGAACGCGAAGCATCGTTAGGCGAAGAGCGGTGTGTCGGTTCGTGGACTTTAGCGCGCGGCGCGTCGCAGGGAAACCTGGCCGAATGGCATAGGCTATTTCTCAGGCCGCATGCGCAAGACCATCTCCGCGGCGCGCTGCGAGTTCCGCAGCTTCGCCGATTGCGCCGCCCACGAAGATCACCGCAGGGCTGCCGAGCCCGGCCGCGCCTGCATCGCTCGAAAGGCGACCGAGCGTGGTGACGAGGCGTTTTTCATCGGGCGATCCCGCGTGCTGAACGACCGCTGCGGGCGTGTTCGCGGGCAGCGCTTCGAGCAGCGACACCGCGATGCTCGCGATACGGCTCATGCCCATGTAGATGGCGAGCGTCATGCCGGTCGACGCAAGCGCGCGCCAGTCCGGTTGACTGTGATCCTGCATGTGCGCGGTGACGAAAGTCACGCCCTGGCAATGATCGCGATGCGTGAGGGAGATGCCGAGGCCAGCCGCCGCCGCGAATCCGGACGAGACGCCGTTCACGATCTCCACCGCGATGCCCGCCCCGCGCAACGCCGCGATCTCTTCGCCCGCGCGGCCGAACAGCAGCGCGTCGCCGCCCTTCGCGCGCACCACGTGCAGGCCCTTTCTCGCATAGCGCTGCATCAGGCGCTGAATGAACGCTTGCGGCGTGGACTTGCAGCCGCCGCGCTTGCCGACGCGAATCACGCGAGCGTTCGGCGCCAGCGTGACGATGTCCGCATTCGCGAGGTCATCGACGAGAAGAATATCGGCCGTGGCCAGCGCGCGGGCGGCGCGGATCGTCAGCAGGTCGAGATCGCCGGGGCCTGCGCTGAGGAGGGTGACTTTGCCTCTGGTGGTCGTCGCGTTCGCGTTGTTCATCGTCGAGTCCTGTGTTGCCTGTTGCGGTATCGGCGCGGCGAACGCAAAAAGCGTCCGCTCGTGTCGGGCACGAGGGACGCCATTGTCCGTGTTTCGTAGCTAATAGATTGTCGATGCCTCGGTTCCAGCGCCGTTGCTGGTGCGCTCGAAGCAATGCAATAAGCGGGCCATTTACCCCGGCTGCGAGCGCCGCGCCACTTGTACTGCGCGTGCGTGCCGCGTCGAAGTGAACGGCAGCGCGACGAAGCTCGCAGCGTTGACGACGACATCCGCACGGCATCAGTGCTGCGTCGCACCATCCCTGTGCCGGCCTGCATCGAAACGCGACGCGGCACGCGTGCCCGCAAGCGGTGCGCGCGCGCTTGAGAGCCTTGTGCAGCAAGCGAATGCAGCCAACGCGTTGCGCATGGCATAGGCCTTGCCTTATGACTTGCCATCGGATCAACGGCGATCCGTCCTGAATACAGCGCCCGGCGGGTCAAGCCAAGCGGGCATCGGACAACGGCGTCCCCTGCATCTGGTCTATCGGCTGGATGCACGGGACGCCTTTCTTTTTTTGCGGAAAGACGATGGACAAAGCCACCCGGATCGATCTCTTCAGCATGCGCAGTGCGCCGATGCGCGCCTTCCATCTCACGTGGATGGCGTTCTTCGTGTGCTTCTTTGCATGGTTCGCGTGTGCGCCGCTGATGCCGCTCATCAAGCGCGAATACGGACTCAACGCGGACCAGATCGCCAACATCAATATCGCAGCGGTGGCGGTGACGATTCTCGTGCGCCTGATCGTGGGTCCCATGTGCGACCGCTTCGGCCCGCGCAAGGTCTATAGCGTGCTGATGCTCGTGGGCGCGGTCCCCGTAATCGGGGCGGCGCTATCCACGGGCTACGAGAGTTTCCTCTGGTGCCGACTCGCTATCGGCGCAATCGGCGCGAGCTTCGTCATTACGCAGTACCACACGTCGGTGATGTTCGCGCCGAACGTCGTCGGCACGGCCAACGCGACCACTGCGGGCTGGGGCAATGCAGGCGCAGGCGCGGCGCAGGCCATCGTGCCGCTCTTCGTTGCAGCGGCCATTGCGTTGGGCGCGGGCGAAGCATCGGCATGGCGCATCGCGCTGATCGTGCCGGGCATCGTGATGCCGGTGATGGCCTTCTTCTACTGGCGCTATACGCAGGACTGCCCGCAGGGCGACTTCACGCAACTGCGACAGGCGGGTATTGCTATCGATGGCGGCAAGAAGGGCGGCTGGCAGAGCTTTCTCACGGCGTGCGCGAACTATCGCGTGTGGATGCTGTTCGTGACTTATGGCGCGTGCTTCGGCGTCGAAGTGTTCATTCACAACGTTGCAGCCGTGTATTACGTCGATCACTTCAAGCTCTCGCTGGGCGAAGCGGGCATGGCTGCGGGCAGCTTCGGTCTGCTCGCACTGTTCGCCCGAGCGCTTGGCGGCTGGCTCTCGGACAAGGCGGCGGCACGGCGCGGTCTCGACGTGCGTTCGACACTGCTCTTCGTACTGATCGCGGGCGAAGGCATCGGACTCTACGCGTTCGCGCACGCGGACGGCGTGGCGCTCGCCGTGGTCTCGATGCTCGTCTTCGGCCTCTTCACGCACATGGCATGCGGTGCGACGTATGCGCTCGTGCCGTTCATCGATCGCAAGGCGCTCGGCGGCGTGGCCGGCGTGATCGGCGCGGGCGGCAATGTCGGTGCGGTAGCGGCGGGCTTTCTGATGAAGGGCGTCGGCAACATACAGCAGACGCTTGCGCTTCTCGGCGTGCTCGTCGCGGGCTCGGCGCTGTGCGCCATAGCCGTGCGCTTCTCGCCCGAACACAAGGCACGCGAAGCTGCGCTGCGTGAAAGCGCCCTTGCCATCAATAACGGCGTTGCCAACTGAGGAAGTCACTGACATGAAGATCGTCGTCATCGGGCACGGCATGGTCGGCCACAAGTTCCTCGAATCTCTCGCTGAAAGCGGCAATGAAGCGCTGCAGGTCACGGTGCTGTGCGAAGAACCGCGTGCGGCTTACGATCGCGTGCATCTGTCGGAGTTCTTCGCGGGCAAATCGGCGGATGATCTGTCGCTCGTCGAAGAAGGCTTCTTCGAGCGCTCGGGCTATGCGTTGAAGCTCAATGCAAAGGCCGTTTCCATCGACCGCGCAGCACGCACCGTCACGGCATCGACGGGCGAAATGCTCGCCTATGACAAGCTCGTGCTCGCGACAGGATCGTATCCTTTCGTTCCGCCCCTTGAAGGTAAGGACCGCGAAGGATGTTTCGTCTATCGCACCATCGAAGACCTCGAAGCGATGCAAGCCTTCGGAGCGCGGTCGAAGACGGGCACCGTGATCGGCGGCGGCCTGCTCGGGCTCGAAGCGGCGAAGGCGCTGCGCGACATGGGGCTGGAGACGCACGTCGTCGAGTTCGCGCCGCGCCTGATGGCCGTGCAAGTCGATGAAGGCGGCGGGCGCGTACTGCGCAGCAAGATCGAATCGCTGGGCGTCACCGTGCATACGAATCGCAATACGCTCGCTATTACCGATGGCGAGAGCGCCGTGAATCGCATGAACTTCGCGGACGGCGCGCATCTCGACACGGACATGGTCGTCTTCTCGGCCGGCATTCGTCCGCGCGACGATATCGCGCGTGCAGCGGGTCTTGAGATTGGACCGCGCGGCGGTATCGTAATCGACGATGCCTGCCGCACGAGCGATGCCGATATCTTTGCAATTGGCGAATGTGCGTTATGGAACGGCCAGTTGTTCGGCCTCGTTGCGCCGGGCTACGACATGGCGCGCATCGTCGCAAAGCAGTTGCTGGGCATGCAGGCCGCATTCGCGGGCGCGGACATGAGCACCAAGCTCAAGCTGATGGGCGTGGACGTAGCGAGCCTCGGCGACGCGCACGGCAAGACGCCCGGCAGCCGCTCATATCAATTCAGCGACGAGCGCAAGCAGGTGTACAAGAAGCTCGTCGTGTCGGATTGCGGTAAATATCTGCTCGGCGGCGTGATGGTCGGCGATGCCGCCGAATACGGCACGCTCTTGCAGATGATGTTGAACAAGATACAGTTGCCCGATTCGCCCGAGTTCCTGATCCTTCCTCAAGGCGATGGCAGCGCGAAGCCCGCGCTCGGCGTCGAGGCGCTGCCCGATGCCGCGCAAATCTGCTCGTGCAACAACGTGAGCAAGGCCGAAATTTGCGCAGCGGTATGCGCTGGCGCAACGAGCATCGGCGCAATGAAGAGCGCATGCAAGGCGGGCGCGTCGTGCGGCGGCTGCGTGCCGCTCGTCACGCAAGTCATGAAGTCGGAGATGCAGCGTCAGGGCCTCGCGGTGAACAATCACCTCTGTGAGCACTTCCCGTATTCGCGGCAGGAGCTGTATCACATTGCGCGTGTGGAAGGGCATCGCACGTTCGCATCGCTGCTCGCGAAGCATGGCAAGGGACGCGGTTGCGATATATGCAAGCCCGTAGTCGCAAGCATTCTCGCTTCATGCTGGAACGAGTTCGTGCTGAAGAAGGAGCATGCGAGCCTTCAGGATTCGAACGATTACTACCTGGCCAACATTCAACGCGACGGCACGTATTCGGTCGTGCCGCGCATGGCGGGCGGCGAAGTGACGCCCGATGGACTCATCGCGGTCGGGCAGATTGCGAAGAAGTACGGCCTCTATACGAAGATCACCGGCGGGCAGCGCGTGGATATGTTCGGTGCGCGCGTCGAGCAATTGCCGCTCATCTGGGAAGAACTCATTGCAGCGGGTTTCGAATCGGGACATGCGTACGGCAAGGCGCTGCGCACCGTGAAGTCGTGCGTGGGATCGACGTGGTGCCGCTATGGTGTCGGCGACTCCGTGGGTCTCGCGGTGGAACTGGAGAACCGCTACAAGGGCCTGCGCACGCCGCACAAGATCAAGTTCGGCGTATCCGGCTGCACGCGCGAATGCGCGGAAGCGCAGGGCAAGGATATCGGTGTGATCGCTACCGAGAAGGGCTGGAATCTTTACGTCTGCGGCAACGGCGGCATGAAGCCGCGTCATGCGGAACTGCTCGCATCGGATCTGGATCAGGCAACGCTCGTACGTTATATCGACCGCTTCCTGATGTTCTATGTCCGCACGGCGGACCGCTTGCAACGCACGAGCGTATGGCGCGACAACCTCGAAGGCGGCCTTGATTATCTGGTCGATGTCGTCGTCAACGACAAGCTCGATATCGCGGCCGAACTCGAAGCGGATATGCAGCACGTCGTGGATACGTATGAGGATGAGTGGACGAAAGCCGTCACCAATCCCGAAACGCGCAAGCGCTTCCGCCACTTCGTGAACAGCGAGAAGGGCGACGAGAACGTGGCGTTCGTCGAAGAGCGCGGCCAGATTCGTCCCGCGACGCCCGAGGAACGCAAAATGAAGCGCATTGATATTCCCGTAATTGTCGAAACCGTCTGATTGCAGGAGCCATCATGAACGACCGCATCGAATACGACTGGACACCCATCTGCGAACTTGACGATATCGTGCCCGACACCGGCGTCTGCGCGCTTATTAACGGCACGCAAGTGGCCGTGTTCCATGTCGCGGGCGAATCGGATACGGTTTATGCAATCGACAACTTTGATCCGCACTCGCAGGCTGCCGTGCTCTCACGCGGCATCGTCGGCAGTCTGGGGGAGCGCATCGTCGTGGCGTCGCCGATATACAAGCATCACTTCGACTTGCGTACCGGCGAATGTCTCGAAGCGCCCGAGCGTTCGGTCAATGCGTATCGTGCGCGCGTGACCGGCGGCAAGGTCTGGATCGCGGCATGAAAACGGAATATGCGGTTGCGGCCGCAGCGGGTGCGGCACAGGTCAAGCGACCAAGGCTAGTAGTGGTAGGCAATGGCATGGCCGGCATGCGAACGGTCGAGGAGCTGCTCAAGATCGCGCCCGAGCTTTACGACATCACCGTGTTCGGTGCGGAGCCTTACGGCAACTACAACCGCATCTTGCTCTCGCCGGTGCTCGCAGGCGAGAAGAGCATGGACGACATCATCATCAATACGCGCGACTGGTATGCCGCGAACAGCATCACGCTGCATGCGGGCGATCCGGTCGTCGCGATAGATCGCGCGCGTCGAATCGTGCGTTCCGAGAAGGGCGTCGAGGCGCGCTACGACCGCTTGCTGATTGCGACCGGTTCAAAGCCTTTCGTCATCCCCGTGCCCGGCTGCGATTTGCCCGGCGTCATTGCATTCCGCGATATACAGGACGTCGAATCAATGATGGAAGCAGCGCGCGATCATCGTCATGCGGTCATCATCGGCGGTGGATTGCTTGGACTCGAAGCAGCCAATGGCTTGCAAAGACAGGGCATGTCGGTGACGGTGGTGCATGCGGGCGAAAGCCTGATGGATCGACAACTCGATGCAAGCGCATCCGCATTGCTCAGGCGTTCGCTCGAAGCAAAAGGCCTGCGCTTCGTGATGGCCGCGCAGACGACCGAGATCGTTGGCGACGACCGCGTGCGCGCCGTGCGCTTCGCCGATGGTGCGCAGATCGACGCGGACCTCGTCGTGATGACCGCAGGCGTGCGCCCGAACGTGGCGCTTGCCAAGGCATCGGGTCTGCATTGTGAACGCGCGATTGTCGTCGACGATACGCTTCAGACATACGATCCGCGCGTGTATGCAGTGGGCGAATGCGTGCAGCATCGCTCGGCCACGTTCGGCCTGGTGGCGCCGATATGGGATCAGGCGCGGGTAGCGGGCGCGCATCTCGCGGGCGCGGGGCATCGGCGTTATGTGCAGCGCGCGACTGCAACGAAGCTGAAAGTCACTGGGGTCGACCTGTATTCGGCGGGCGATTTCATCGGCGGCGGCGATAGCGAAGACCTGGTGCTGCGCGATGCGCGCCGTGGCGTCTACAAGCGTCTCGTGCTGCAAGCGGGCCGCGTGATCGGTGCGGTGCTTTATGGCGATGTGAAGGACGGCGCGTGGTACTTCGATCTCATTCAGAACCGCACGGACGTCGCGCATCTGCGCGGGCGTCTGTTGTTCGGAAAGACGCTTTGCGAAGCGGCGGCATAGAAAGCATGGATATGAAAGCGAGCATTCCCATCATCCCGAATCAGCCTGTTCCCGTGCGCACGACGTGCCCTTATTGCGGCGTGGGTTGCGGCGTGCTGGCGACGCCTCGCACGCCCGTCGATGTTGCAATCTCGGGCGATGAAACGCATCCGTCGAACTTTGGCCGCCTGTGTGTGAAAGGCTCGGCGCTTGGCGATACGGTCGGGCTCGAAGGCCGCCTGCTGAATCCGAAGCTGCGCGACAAGGCCACGGGCACGCTCTCCGATAGCTCATGGGACGATGCAATCGGCACGGTCGCGAACGGCTTCGCGCGCGTCATCGCGGAACACGGACCAGATGCGGTGGCGCTGTATGTGTCGGGGCAATTGCTGACCGAGGATTACTACGTCGCGAACAAGCTGATGAAGGGCTACATCGGCAGCGCGAACATAGATACAAATTCGCGGCTCTGCATGTCGTCGTCGGTGGCGGGTCACAAGCGTGCATTCGGCGAAGACCTCGTGCCGATGAACTATGAAGACCTCGAACTGTCGGACCTGATCGTGCTGGTTGGATCGAACACGGCATGGTGTCATCCGATTCTGTTTCAACGCATTGTGAAGATGAAGGAGACGCGGCCAGAGGTAAAGATCGTCGTGATCGATCCGCGTTATACGGCAACGTGCGAAATGGCGGACCTGCATCTGCCGTTGAAGCCCGGTAGCGACGTGCGGCTCTTCAACGGGCTCCTGGCGTTTCTCGCAGAGCATGGCGCAACAGATGCCGCATTCGTCGACGCGCACACTCACGGCTACGATGCCGCGCTTGCCGCAGCTACGCCAGCCGACGTGGCGCAAGTCGCGAAAGACTGCAAGCTCGATGCACATGACTTATTGACGTTCTATCGCCTCTTTGCACGCACGGAGCGCGTCGTGACGGTGTATTCGCAGGGCGTGAATCAGTCGAGCGCGGGGAGCGACAAGGTCAACAGCATCATCAACTGCCACCTGGCGACGGGACGTATCGGCAAGCCGGGCATGGGGCCGTTTTCGTTCACGGGGCAGCCCAATGCAATGGGCGGACGAGAAGTGGGCGGTCTTTCGAACACGCTGGCTGCGCATCTCGAACTGGATAGCCCGCTGCACCGCGAGATCGTGCAGACGTTCTGGACGTCGCCGCGCATCGCGAAGCGTGCGGGTTTGAAGGCCGTCGAACTATTCGATGCAATCGAAGCGGGGCGCGTGAAGGCCGTGTGGATCATGGGCACGAATCCGGTCGTCAGTCTGCCGGACGGCGATCGCGCAAAAAGGGCGCTCGAGAAGTGCGAACTGGTGGTGAGTTCCGACATCATCGAGAAGACGGACACCAACGCGTTCGCGCATGTGCTGTTGCCCGCGCTCGGTTGGGGCGAGAAGGACGGCAGCGTGACCAACTCAGAGCGGCGCATCTCGCGTCAGCGTGCGTTCTTGCCTGCACCGGGACAAGCGCGCGCCGACTGGCGCATCATCTGCGATGTTGCGCGCCGCATGGGTTTCGATGGCTTCGACTATGAAGCCCCGCATCAGATATTCGATGAACATGCGCGCCTGTCCGCGCATCACAACGATGCGGCGACGGGTGTGCATCGCATGTTCGATATCGGCGGGTTGAGCGGCATGCACCGCGCGCAGTACGATGCGCTGGAGCCCGTGCAATGGCCGCTGCGGGCACAGGGCGAAGCCGGCGCCAAGCGGCTTTTCCAAGCGCGCCGCTTCAGTCATGCGGATGGCCGCGCGCGTTTCATCGCCACGGCGCCGCGTGCGCCGGTCAACGCGCCCGACGCCGAGTATCCGCTCGTGCTCAATACCGGCCGCGTGAGAGACCAATGGCATACGATGACGCGCACGGGCCGTTCTGCGAAGCTCGCGGGACATATCAGCGAATCGTTCATCGACATGCATCCACAAGATGCGCTCGCATGCGGCGTGCGCGACGGCGAGCTCGCGCGCATCACGAGCCGTTGGGGGTCAATGGTCGCGCGCGTTCAGCACGGCGGCGGCATGCCGCGCGGCAGCGTGTTCGTGCCGATTCACTGGAACGATCAGGTGGCATCCGATGCGCGCGTTGGTGCATTGGTGAATCCTGTCGTCGATCCGGTTTCAGGTGAGCCGGAGTTCAAGCACACGCCTGTCGCCGTCGAGAAATTCCATGTGACGTGGCATGGCTTTTCGCTTTCGCGGGAAGCCCCTGCGCTGGATACGGTCACGCACTGGACGCGCGTTCATGGCGCGCGTTTCATGCGCTATGAAATGGCGGGGCGCAACCGCTTCGATGCATCGCATGGCGATCATCACGACTGGGCGCGCGCGCTTTTCAATATCGACGATGCGCATGCGGACTGGATCGAGTACGAGGACAAGAGCGCGGGCGTGTATCGCGCGGCGCATGTGGTCGATGACCGCATCGAGAGTTGCGTCTTCATCTCCGAACGGCTCGACTTGCCGGCGCGCGCGTGGCTTGCGAGTCTCTTCGATAAGGACCGGCTAAGCGATGAAGACCGCGCGAGCCTCTTGCTCGGCCAGCCGGTCGGTCAGGGCGAAGACACAGGGCCAACGGTCTGCTCGTGCTTCGGCGTGGGCCGCACGACAATTTGCAACGCAATCCGCGATCGAGGATTGAAGACGGCGGCGCAGATTACTGCATGCGTGAAGGCAGGCGGTAATTGCGGATCGTGCGTTCCGGAATTGAAGAAGCTGATCGTCGAGACGGAAATGGCGCGGCTCAGTACGGTGTAATAGCCGCGTTCTAGCCAGCGGGCCGCACGCCGATCTTCTCGGCGCGCGCCTTCGACGGCTGAGGCGACGTCTTTTCGACCGCATGCTCGACGCCCAGCACGCGAATGTCGCCGACTGGCCGATGCTCGCTGCCAAAGCGCGCAACCGAGAACGCGAACGTATTGACGCCGTTGGCGCTCGTCGCGGATACGGTGCCGCGATGCATCTCCGCAACCGCCTTCACGATGGCAAGCCCGAGCCCATGATTCTCGCGGCTATTCGTGCGCGAACTCTCAGCGCGATAAAAACGGTCGAACAGATGCTCCATGATGTCCGGCGCAATAGGTTCGCCCGGATTCGCAACCGCGATACGAATGCGCCCATGCTCGCGCGTGATCGACACCAATATGGTCGCGCCCGGCGCGCAATGCTGAATGGCGTTCATCACGAGATTGGACAACGCGCGGCCGAATAACGACGTGTTGACGAACGCGCGTGCATCGCCCGTCGATACCGCGCGCACGTGCGCTTCCTCAAGCGGAATCTCCAGAAACTCCAGCGTGCGATGCACTTCTGCAGCAAGCGACACTTCCACGAGTCCCGTTGCACGTTCGCCCTGATCGGCGCGCGCGAGGAACAGCATGTCGTTGATGATCGCGCGTACACGCTCGAATTCTTCGAGATTCGACTGCAAGGTATGACGCAATTCTTCTATTGGACGGTCACGCGTCAGTGCTACTTCCGTTTGCCCGATCAGAATGGTGACGGGCGTGCGCAACTCGTGCGCGACGTCGGCGTTGAAGGATTCAAGGCGGCCGTATGCATGATCGAGCCGTTCAAGCGCGCCGTTGAACGACTTCGCAAGGTCTTCGAGTTCGAAGGGCAGCGAACGGGTGTCGAGCCGTTGCGAGCGATTATTGGGGCTTACGTTCTGCGCGTCGCGCGTGAGTCGCGTGAGCGGCGCGAGGCCGAGCCGCGCAACCGAGTAACTCAGCAAGAGCACCGCAACGGTCGCGAGCGCCATCAGCGCCGCGAGTGCGACGCCGAACACGCGCATCGTGCGCACGTTCGGCGAACAGTCGACCGCAACGAACAACTGCAACGGCGGACGGTCCGCGTAAGGCGGGATGGTGAGCGTGGTCATCAGCATGTCGTAAGTACGGCCGTTCGGCCTGAAACGTGCATAACCGCCGAGCACTCTGCGCACGACGCGGCCCGCAGGCGGCGTGCCGTAGCTGAAGCGCCCATCGTTGCTCGTGACGGCGAAGAGCGTCGAGCCGTCGCGCGGCGTAATATCCGCGAGCTTCTCCTTCGCGATCCTCCACTTGTCCGCATTGGACACGTGCGTGACGATGAGCCGTGCAATCTCCGCGCGGTTATCGAGCGAGTCGCGCAAGTGCTGCTCCAGTTGCACACGCAGCACTAGGAAAAGCCCTGAACCTACGAGCGAAAAGACAAACAGCGCAACGAGCGCGAACATCACGGCGAGTCGCCGCGAGATGGAACGCTGCGAGCGCTGGTAGCTTTGTGCGCCCTCTGAGGGTGAACCTTCGCGCCGTGCTGTCCACTGCCCGTTCATGATGGCCTCGCGTCTTCCCTGCTTTCGCGCGCATCACGCGGCTCGCGGACTTCGAGCACATAACCCATGCCGCGCACGGTGTGCAGCAACTTCGTGCGAAACGGCCCATCGAGCTTCGCGCGCAGGCGTTTGATGGCGGTCTCGACTACATTCGTATGACTTTCGAAATCGACTTCCCACACGAGTTCGGTGATGGCCGTCTTCGACAGGATATCGCCATGACGCCGCGCGAGCACGCTCAGCAACTGGAACTCCTTTGCGGTGAGATCGAGGCGCACGCCGTCGCGTGTCGCGCGCCGTCCAATGAGATCGACGTATAAATCGCCGACGGAAATAAGCGTCGATTCCTGAGCGCGCGTGCGGCGTGCGAGTGCGTGCAGCCGTTCGACGAGTTCGAGAAAAGAGAACGGCTTCGTGAGATAGTCGTCCGCGCCTTCACGCAAGCCGCGCACGCGGTCGTTGATATGGTCGCGCGCCGTCAGCATGATGACTGGCGTGGACTTTTGCAGGCGCAATGCCTTGAGCACCGCGAAGCCATCGCGACGCGGCAGCATGACGTCGAGCACCACTACGTCATAGTCGTATTCGATGGCGAGATGCGTGCCTTCCTCGCCATCCATCGCTATATCGACCACCCAGCCTTGCTCCGTCAAACCCGAGCGCAGGTAATCTACGACCTTATGTTCGTCTTCCACTATCAGGACTTTCATACCTGCACCTGTGTGTGTTCAGTGTGTGCTTACCGTCGCATTGATCTCGACACTATACGAGCCTCGACGCCGCGCTGCCTACTTTCACTCACCCGCCATGTCCTGTTGCTGCGCTGCATCCTGCACATTCCAGCCGCCGCCCAATGCCTTAACGAGCGCAACAGATACGGTGTGCTGCTGCCCTTGAATCTGCACGTCCTGGCGCTCGCTCGTCAGTAACTGCTGCTGCGCGGTGATGACATCGAGGTAAGCGACGAGGCCGCCGGAATAGCGATCGTTGGCAAGCGAGAGCAGACGCTGCGCATCGACGACGGCGGCATGCGATTGCTTCGCTGCGCTATCGAGCACCGAGAGTCCAACGATACCGTCCTGCACTTGCTGAAACGCGTTGAGCACGGTCTGACGATAGTTCGCCTCGGTCGCCCGATACCCCTCGCTCGCAAACGCAACGGCCGCGGAACGCCGGCCGCCATCGAAGACGACCTGGCTTGCCATTGTCCCGATGGTCCACAAGAGACTCGGCGCGGACAAGAGACTCGCCAGCGACGTGCTCTCCCAGCCGATGCTTCCGTTCAACGTAAGGCTCGGAAAGAACGCGGCTTTCGCCACGCCGATCTGCGCATTGGCCGCAGCCATCGCGCGTTCGGCCGAAGCAACGTCGGGCCTGCGTTGCAGGACATCGCTCGGAACGCCGAGCGGAATGGGTGGCACGGGACGCGTATCGAGCATCTGTGCAATCGAAAATTGGGGCGCGGGCGTGCCGACGAGCGCAGCGATGGCATGCTCGTACTGCGCGCGCTGATTAAGCAGCAGTTGAGCCTGTACGCGCGTGGAATCCAGTTGCGATTGCTGTTGCAACACATCCAGGCCCGATACCGCGCCGAGGTCATGCTGCGTGCTTACGTAGTCGAGCGCTTTCTTTTGCAGTTCGACGGAGCGGTTCAGTACGTCGATTTCGGCATCGAGTTCCCGCATCGAATAGTAATCGCTTGCGAGATCGGTAGTCACCACGAGACGCGCGTTCGCGAGATCGTCGCGTGTCTGATCCGCCGATGCCTGCGCGCTTTCCACTTCACGTCGAATGCGGCCGAAGAGGTCGAGGTCGTAATCGACGGTCGGCGCGAGCTTCAGATCGCTCTGCACAGTCGACATATTCGGCGTGACGTAGTTGTTGACCGGCCGGTTTCTGGATGTCCGCGAACGAGCGGCCTGCGCGCCGAGGTCCACTTCCGGCAGCGCGAGCGATGAAGTCTGCGCGAGCGTCGCGCGGGCCTGCTCGTAGTGCGCGCTTGCGGCGGCCAGCGTCTGGTTCTGTGCAAGCGCTTGCGTTTCGAGTCCGTCGAGGATGTCGTCGTTGAAGCCGCGCCACCAGTCGAGCGCGAGCGGCGCATGCGACGGCTCGCCGACGCGCCAGTATGAATCGGTCTTCCATGTGGGCGGCGTTTCCGCGACCGGCCGCCGATAATCCGGGCCGACGGTGCATGCCGCTAGCATCGGCATCGACAGCAACAGGGCGGATGCGATGCGTCTCATGATGCAGCCTTCGTTTGGCCAGCTTGCTGCTCTTGATGCTGCTGCTGGCCTTGCGGTGCGATGACCACGTGATCGCCATCCGCCACCGAATCGCTCGGGTTGATGATGATCTGGTCGCTCGCCTCGATGCCGCTTTCAATTTCGAGCGATTGCCCGAGATCTTGCGCAATCACGATCTTGTGCAGTTGCACGCGACCGCTTGCATCCACCACGGCAACGCGCGGACCTTCCGCCCGAAAGAGCAACGCATTGCCCGGCACGAGCAGACGCGTGTGAGCAACGGAGGGCACCGCAACCTGCACGTATGCGCCGGGCCGCAAGCGCCCATCGGCATTCGGCAGCGTCACTTCAAGCTGCAACGAGCGCGTGGTGACGTCGATAGCGCCTGAAATATGCGTGATTTTGCCGTGGAACTGCTGGCCAGGCAGTTCGGCCTGCATGACGACCACTTGCTGTCCGACCGATACGTTCTGCGCATACGCCTGCGGCAGTTGCACATAGACGCGCAAAGGATCGGACTGAGCGAGGGCGAAAAGCGCACGGCTTGCGCCGCTGCCGGCATCGATGAGATCGCCTACATCCACATTGCGCTGCGTGACCACGCCAGCGAACGGCGCGACAATGCGCTTGAACGATTCGAGTTGACGCAGGCGCTTTACGTTCGCATCCGCGGCGGCGAGATTGGCGACGTCCTGGTTATACGTGCTCTGGCGTTCATCGAGTTCCTGTTGCGAGACTGCATCGCGCTGACGAAGCTGCTGCCAGCGTTCCAGCGATGACTTCGCAAGCACGAGGCTCGAAGCAGTCTGATCCCGCTGTGCGACGGCTTGGGCAAGTTCCTGGTCGATCTCGGGCGTATCGAGGTCCGCAAGTGATTGGCCCTGCTTCACGCGCGCGCCGATATCGACATACCAGTGCAGCAGATAACCGGTGGCGCGTGCATAGATCGGCGATTCGACGAAGCCGCGCAACGTGCCCGGCAACGTGGTTTCACCGCCGCCGTCTGTCTGCGTCGGTGAGGCGACGTTCACGTATTGCTGCGCGTTCTGCTGCGTGCGTGCGGTCACCGAGCGGCTATGCACCATGTCGCTCACGACGGTGCGCGCCGCGCCTATCGCAAGCAGTGCGAGCACGATGATGATCGCCCACTTCGCGCGTTTCCATTCGATGTTGCGGGGCGGCAGCGCGTGTCCCTCGTTCGGGTCGCGTGCGGGAATCGCCAGTGATGCGTGGTTCTTTTCGGTCATGTTCGGCTTGAGGCGTGATGCGGTTTAGTGTTGCTGGCTGCCCGATGCGTCCTCTTCCTTTCGCCGTGCGCGACGCACGAGCCGCGAATGGATACCCGCGAAGACGAGCGGCACGAAGAAGAGCGTCGACACGGTGGCGAAGAGCAGACCGCCGATGACCGCACGCCCTAAAGGCGCGTTCTGTTCAGCGCCTTCGCCGAGCCCGAGCGCCATCGGGATCATGCCGATGATCATCGCGAAGGCGGTCATGAGCACAGGACGAATGCGGCTCGCGCCCGCTTCGAGCGCGGCGGTGAGCGGCGGCGCGCCGGCCGTCAGACGCTGGCGCGCGAAAGAGACCATCAGGATGCTGTTGGCCGTTGCGACGCCCATCGTCATGATCGCGCCGGTCAGCGCAGGCACGGAAAGATGCGTGCCCGTGAGAAACAGCATCCAGATGATGCCCGCGAGCGCCGCTGGCAATGCGCTCACGATGATGAGCGGATCGACCCAAGACTGAAAGTTCACGACGATGAGCAGATACACGAGCACGATGGCCATTGCGACACCCACGCCCAGCCCGAAGAACGACGTGCGCATGGTTTCAACCTGTCCGCGCACCGCGATCTGGCTTCCGCGCGGAAGCGTGCCGCGTGCTTCATCGACCAGTTGATTCACACGCCTTGCGACGCTGCCGAGATCGCGTCCTTCCACGCTCACGAAGACATCGATGACGGGGCGAATGTTGTAATGCGAGACCACGGCGAACTGGTTTTGCGGCGAGAGACGCACGAGGTTGCCGAGCAGTTGCGTCGGCCCCGTCGCCGATGAGGATACGGGCGTGCGCATGAGTTCATCAATAGACGAGACCTGATACTGCGGCGTCTGCACCGCCATGTTGTATTCGACGCCGTTGCGCGGGTTGAACCAGAAACCCGGCGATGTCTGCGAACTACCGGACAGCGATATCAGTACGTTCTGCGCGACGTTGCTCGCGGAGAGATTGAGTTGCTGCAAGCGCGTGCGGTCCATCTGGAGACTGAGCGTCGGCTCGTCGAGCTTTTGCTGGATATGCGTGTCCACGTTGCCGGGAATCATGCGTATCTGCTTCATCAGCTTGCTCGCCACCTGAAAGTTCGCTTGCTGATTTTGCCCCTGAATTTGCACGTCGATGGCCGCAGGCAAGCCGAAGTTCAGAATCTGCGTGACGATATCGGCCGGCTGAAAAAAGAACTCGACGCCTGGAAACAGACGCGGCAGCAACGCACGCAACTGATCGATGTAGTTCTGCGTCGGCGCGTGATCGGGCTTGAGCGCTACCTGTATCTCGCCGTCCAGCGTGCCGATAGTGCCCGCGTTGCTATAGGACAGGTTGATGCCGCTATACGGCAGGCCGAGGTTATCCAGGATCGTGGAGAGCTCGTCTTGCGGCACGACCTGACGTACGACCTTTTCGACCTGATCCGCGAGACGCGCTGTTTCCTCGATACGCGTGCCGGTGGGCGCGCGCATATGCATGCGGATATCGCCGGCATCGACGCTTGGAAAGAAGTCTTCGCCCAGCACGAACACGAGCCCCGCAGAAAGCAGACAAAAGCCCAGAAATAGCGATGCAAACAAGCGCCGCCGCACGAGCAGCGTGCTGAGAATCACGATATACGCGCCGCGCATGCGTTCGAAGCCGCGATCGAAACGGCGATGCAGACGCATGAAAAGATTCGGCGTGGCCTTCGCATCCGGTGCATGCGCATGCCCCATCAGCAGCATGGCGAGCGTCGGCACGAGCGTGCGCGACAGCACGTAGGACGCGAGCATCGCGAACACGACCGCTTCCGCGAGCGGCACGAACAGAAAGCGCGCGACGCCGGTCAGGAAGAACATCGGCACGAAGACGATGCAGATACATAACGTGGAAACCAGCGCGGGCACCGCAATTTCGCCAGCGCCTTCGAGAATCGCATCGTGCAGACCGGTGCCCATGTGCAGATGCCGTTCGATGTTCTCTATCGTCACCGTAGCATCGTCGACGAGAATCCCGACAGCGAGCGCCAGGCCGCCGAGCGTCATGATATTGATGGTCTGCCCGAGCGCATGCAGCGCAAGCAACGACGAGAGAATCGACAGCGGAATGGAGACCGCGATGATGCAGGTGCTGCGCCAGTTGCCGAGGAATAGCAGGATCATCGCGGCGGTGAGCGCGGCGGCAATGAGTGCTTCGCGTACCACGCCTTGCACGGCGGCCTTGACGAACACGGATTGATCGAAGAGCGCCGTGATCTTGATGTCCTCCGACAGCGAAGCGCGCGCTTGCGGCAAGATGCCCTGCAACGTGTTGACGATGGAAAGTGTCGACGAATTGCCGTTCTTCAGCACGGAGATGAGCACGCCGCGTCGTCCGTCCTGCCGCACGATATTCGTTTGCGGCGAGAAGCCGTCGCGCACGTGTGCCACTTCACGCAGATACGTGGTGGCGCCGTTGAGCGTGCGCACGGGAATATCGTTGAGGCCCGCGACGGTCGTCGGCGAACCGTTCATGTTGATCGTGTATTCCTTCGGGCCTATCTTCGCGGTGCCGGTGGGCAGAATGAGGTTCTGCGCATTGACCGCGCTCACCACGTCCGCGGGCGTGAGCCCCTTCGCAAGCAGCGCGCGCGTGTCGAGATCGACCGAGATGAGGCGCGTCTTGCCGCCATAGGGATAAGGCACGGCTGCTCCCGGAATCGTCACGAGCTGCGGGCGCAGAAAGTTGAGCGCCGTGTCGTTGAGATCCTGCTCCGATTGCCTGGGACTCGACAGCCCGAGCTGAATCACCGGAATGCTGGACGCGGAATAGCTGATGACGAGCGGCGGCGTCGCGCCCGGCGGCATCTGCCTGAGCTGCGCCTGCTCGACGGCCACGGTCTGCGCAATGGCCGTCTGTATGTTCGCGGTCGGTTGCAGGAAGAGCTTGATGATCGCGATGCCCGGCAGCGACTGCGACTCGATATGCTCGATGTTATTGACCGTCGTCGTCAGACTGCGCTCGTTGACCGACGTGATGCGATTGGCGATGTCCTCGGAAGACAGGCCCGTGTACGTCCAGATGATGCTGACCACCGGAATGTCGATTTCGGGCAGTACGTCCACAGGCGTCGCGAACAGCACGAACGGCGTGGCGAGCAGGATCATGATGGCCATCACGATGAACGTATAGGGCCGCTTCAGTGCAACGTTGACGATCCACATTGAGTTGTTTCGAGGATGCGAGGGAAGGGCGCGGCGGCTTGTCGATCCCGCGCGCGTGGCATTCTGCGCGGCTCGCCTCGTGGTGCGACCGGCGGATTGCGTTCAGTGACGCTATGGTAGTGGCCGGGGACCAACGACAATATGACGTGAATATGGCGGTTTCGTCATGTAAGGCAAGTTGAAAGCGAATGTGCTTTCGAACGCATGACGAAGATGAGGCGATCGCGCGTTTGCAATCGCCTCATCGAGAAGTGCTTCAGTCGACGGAACTGCCTGCGTTGACGGGAAGATCGCGCGGCGTAGCTGACCGATACACGCTCGCGCCGGTATGGATGCCTTCTCTCAAGTCGAGGAAACTTCCTGGATAACGCTGATCGTCCACGCCCGGATAGTAGCCGGATCGTTCGGCGCGAATCAGGTCATCGTGGACCTGCTGGCGGGTCAGTCCATTCGATTGCGCTGCGGCGGTAAGCGGTGACAGCGCGAGCGGCGAAAGCACGAGCACGACGACGGCAACACGCGAGACTGGCTTCATGGCGAACTCCTCATGCGGGTGACGGAGGGACGCAACGGCTGCAGGCGGCCACGGCATCCGGACGCGGCCTCGTTCATTGTAGGCGCGCGCACCGCTCGGACTTCGCTTGTATGAGGCTGTTTATGGAACGTTGCAGCGAAAAACGCGCTTACTGCGGCGTTTGTCCGGGCGGCGTCGTCGGCAAGGAATGGCCGGAAGACGACGTGCCTTCAGGCGTGGCGCCATACGCGGCGCCCGCATGAAGCTTTTCCTCGGCGGCCTGAATGTTGTTGGGGTAGAACGCATCGCGCTCGGAGGGGTTGTAGCCGGCTTGCTCCACTTGCTGCAAGTCCTGTTTCACCTGAGCGCGCGTGAGCCCCTGCTGCGCGAATGCGGCAAGCGGCGAGGCGATAAGCGCGGCGACGGCAATACGTAGGGCGAGCTTCATGTCGAACTCCTTGTGCGGTTAAGGGCGGTCGCGGCGCAAGGCGTAGAAGCGTCGCCCGTGGCCACATTGGCCACGTCCGAATTCTATGGGTCTCACCGTGACGAGATGCTGGCGAACGCATGGCGCTTTCGTCATACTCGCGCGCAGCGAGCGTCTGAAAGAGCGCGGAGCCGATGATAGACTCGCCTGCGCATCGACCTTGCAAGTTGTAACGGCCTCGTCGTTCATATCAACCGGAACCCATAAATTGCCGTTCAAGCTGCCGACCACCGCCACTGCGCCATTCTGTCCATCCGAAGTAAAAGGCTCCGTCGCCGTTGCGCCCGGTGCCCCGCTTTGGAAGAAGCTGCTTCAATTCGCCGGTCCGGGTCTGCTGATTTCCATTGGTTATATGGACCCCGGCAACTGGGCGACGGATATTGAAGCGGGCTCGCGCTATGGCTATAGCCTGCTGTTTGTCGTGGTCTTGTCGAGTCTCGCGGCGATGGCGCTGCAATGTCTCGCGATGCGCCTTGGCATCGTCACGGGCCGCGATCTTGCACAGCTTTCACGCGAGCGTTATACGAAGCCCGTTGCGAATGCGCAGTGGGCGCTTGCGGAGCTCTCGATCATTGCGTGCGATCTGGCGGAAGTGCTCGGCGGCGCACTCGCGTTTCACTTGCTGTTCGGCTGCTCGCTGATGTGGGGTGTGATCTTCACCGCGTTCGATACGCTTATCGTGCTCGGCCTCAAGGGCAAGAATTTCCGCGATCTCGAAGCCATCATGCTGGGGCTTATCGCAACCATCGGGCTGGGTTATATCGTGGAACTCGCGCTTGTGAAGCCGCACTGGCCTGCGGTCGTGGCGGGCCTTGCGCCGTCGTTCAAGCTGTTGTCGCAGCGCGAGCCGCTCTATCTGGCAATCGGCATTCTCGGCGCAACCGTGATGCCGCATAACCTCTATCTGCATTCTTCCATCGTGCAGACGCGTGTGGTCGATCGCGATGCGAAGAGTCTTTCATCGGCCATCAGGTTATCGCGGCTCGACACCATCGTGTCCCTGGTGCTCGCGCTCCTGATCAACGCGGCGATCCTGATTCTTGCGGCTTCCGCGTTTCACGCAACGGGCCATACGCAAGTCACTGAGATCGAGGACGCATACAAGCTGCTCGCGCCGATTGTCGGCACCGGACTCGCTGCGATTCTCTTTGCGGTGACGCTGTTCGCTTCGGGTCAAAGCTCGACGTTCACAGGAACCATCGCGGGGCAGGTCATCATGGAAGGCTTCTTGCGCCTGAAGATTCCGTGCTATCAGCGGCGGTTTATCACGCGGGCGCTTGCGCTGGTGCCCGCGCTGATCGGCGTGTATGTGATGGGCAACGGCGCGGTCGGCAAGTTGCTGGTCGCGAGTCAGGTCGTGTTGAGCCTGCAATTGCCGTTCGCACTGTATCCGCTGATCCGCATGACGAGCGATCGCACGCTGATGGGCAGCTTCGCGAACGCGCTCCATACGAAGGCGATCGCGTGGCTGCTCTTTTTCGTCATCAGCGCGGCTAATGGATGGCTCGTCGTACAGTTTTGCCTGGGCGCGTGACGCTGACGCAAGCGCTTACTTGACCACTGCTACGGGCATATTCGATTTCGCCGCAACCGCAGCGGGGATCGCGGTATCGGCCGGCAGCGCCTGATCCACCGTGGTGCGTCCGCCATCGCGGAAGAATGCGAGTTCCGCGGCCTTGTTCAGCACGAGAATACTGATGCGCCGGTTGGTCGGTTCGTCGATGACTTCCTTGTTGAGCGGCAGCGCGTCGGCGAGACCGCGCACTTGCAGCACCTTGCCTTCGTTCATGCCGCCCGCGATCAATGCGCGTCGTGCCGCGTTCGCGCGCTCGCTGGAAAGCTCCCAGTTCGAATAGCCTTTCTGATTGCCGGAGTAAGGCACCGCATCTGTATGGCCCGCAATCGACACGCGATTGTCCACGTCATTGAGCGATGCGCCGATGTTCGAGAGAATCGTCGTCACATAGCTTTCGAGCTTCGAACTGCCCGATGCGAACATCGGCCGCTTCAGCGAATCCACGATCTCGATGCGCAAGCCTTCGCTCGTAATGGCAATGCGAATCTGGTCCTTGAACGCACGCAAAGCGGGCGTGTTTTCGATGAGCGCGGTGAGCTTCTGCTTGAGCTGTTGCAGGCGCTGCATGTCGTCGACAGCGACGGCCGCGCGCGCCAGCGAGGGCGGCACGGGTTGCGTCTGGCTCTTGTTGGCTTCGCCTGGCCGCGAGCTCGATAAGTTGTTGCCGCCGCCATTGACGATGCTCGTATGCGCTGACGCGCCGCCTTCGCTGCCGAAGAGCGCGGAAAGCGGCGTGTTGAAGTATTGCTCGATGCCTTCCTTGTCATACTTCGATGTGGACCCGAGCAGCCACATGAGCAGGAAGAACGCCATCATCGCGGTAACGAAGTCGGCATAAGCAATCTTCCACGCGCCGCCATGATGGCCGCCGTGGCCGCCGCCCTTCTTCTTGCGACGCACGACGACGGTAGGCGCGAGCACGGATTGCAACGGGTCGCGTGACGGTCTTTCAGCCATGAACGATGTTCCTCTTTATTGCACAGAAGTTCGTCAGGCCGACTTCGGCATCTTGGTCGCGCGCACGGCGTCGTCCAGTTCCTTGAAGCTCGGACGGTCCGCCGTGAACAGCACCTTGCGGCCGAATTCGACGGCCACGGTCGGCGCATAACCGTTCATCGAAGCGAGCAGCACCGACTTCACGCATTGGAACGGCTTGGCTTCGGCGGCAGCCTTCGCGTTCAGCAAGTCCGCGAGCGGGCCAATGAAGCCATACGCGAGCAGAATGCCGAGGAAGGTGCCGACGAGCGCGCCTGCGATCATCTCGCCGAGCACGGCGGGCGCGGCGCCCACCGAACCCATGGTGTGCACCACGCCCATGACCGCGGCGACGATGCCGAAGGCCGGCAGGCCATCGGCCATCTTCTGGATCGCGTTGGCAGCCACAGCGCTTTCGGTGTGATGCGTCTCGAGCTCCTCGTCCATCAGATCCTGCAATTCGAGCGCGTTCACGTTGCCCGCCGACATCATGCGCAGATAGTCCACGATGAAGTCGAGCAGATGATGATCGTTCATCACGTGTTCGTACTTTTGAAAGACCGGGCTGGCTTCGGGTGCGTCGACATCCGCTTCGAGCGCCATCATTCCTTCCTTGCGCGCCTTTTGCAGCAGTTCGTAAAGCAGCGCGATGAGCGAGAGGTATTTCTCTTTGCTATAGGCACCGCCCTTGAAGACCCTGGGCAGCGCCTGCAAGGTCTTCTTGAGCGTGGACGTCGGGTTCGAGACGACAAATGCGCCAAACGCAGCGCCGAAGATACACAGCAATTCAAACGGCTGAACGAGGGCCGCCAGATGGCCGCCGACCCCCATGAAGCTCCCTATCACGGAGCCGATAACGACTACCCATCCGATAATGACAAACATGATTTCTCCGCAAATGTCCGGGCGTTGCGAGCCGTGCGCGCTCATGAAGAATCACGCACGGCTCGCAAAGCATTGTCTGCTTGATGCTGGCTTTTTAACGGCGCGGTACACCCGGACATTTAGGGTGGCTTGCTCAAACATTTCCAAGGGGCACGCCCACAGGTAAATATTACGCAAGTCAGTCCAGGAAGCCGGTTACTTTGACGAAGCGCTCGTCTCCGTCGAGCGTGGCGAAGTCGGTGCCGCGCACGATTGTTTCGCCTGCGGGCGTCGCGAGCGCCCACGAAAAGCGCAGGTGATTCGCGAAGCGATCCACCGGACCGCTGCGGGTGAAGACGTGGCCCGGAAAGCGCTCATGTACTGCGCGGATCATGGCGTCGATGCCTTCCTGGCCGTCGCCTGCGAGCAGCGGGTCGCGATAGGTCGCTTCGTCTGCGAACGCCGTGCGGATGAGTTCGGCGCGCTTCATCGCGTCGGTCTCGTTCCACGTATTGATATAACGGTCGACGAGAGGCGTGCTTGAATCGGTCTGAGTCGTCATGGTGCGTTCCCTGGGTCGGTCGAGGTTGACGGTGTCGCAGCGAAACACGTTGCTGCGTGAACGCACTATCGCGGCGGGCGTGCCGGGCGTCGATTACGTTCGAGGTAATGGAATGCGCGTGTGGGCTTCGTCTAACATCGGCGCATGGACACGACATCAATACATCGCACGCCGCGCCCCGCGCACGCTACCGTCGGCGCGCTGTTGCGTGAATGGCGGCAGCGCCGGCGCATGAGTCAGCTCGACCTTGCTGGAATCGCGGAACTATCGACGCGGCATCTGAGTTTCGTCGAGTCGGGCCGCTCGTTGCCGAGCCGCGACATGCTGATCCGTCTCGCCGAACAGCTCGACGTGCCGCTGCGCGAAAGAAATACGCTCTTCGTTGCAGCGGGCTATGCGCCGCTTTATCGCGAACGCGCGCTCGCCGATCCGCAACTCGATGCCGCGCGGCGCGCAGTGGAACTCGTGCTGAAGGGGCATGAGCCGTATCCGGCGCTTGCCGTCGACCGACACTGGACGATGATCGCTGCCAATGCGGCGCTCGAACCGCTGGTCGCAACGGCCGAGGCGTCGCT
>Ga0308173_10000100_pt1 | contig 28185 bp, 20 predicted proteins | sample PhyPR1_FD_203716 | JGI IMG/M metagenome (GOLD analysis project Ga0308173, IMG submission 203716) | Soil microbial communities from UC Gill Tract Community Farm, Albany, California, United States - DLSLS.P.R1 | ecosystem: Environmental > Terrestrial > Soil > Agricultural land | place: USA... | reverse complement strand
CTGATCGGGCGGGCCATAAGGCGGCGTGCGGTAGAACGGCGAGGTAGCGATGCGTTGCGTCTGCGGCAACGCATCCAGTGCGGTCAGCGCTGCATCAACCTGATGCAGCGGATCGGCCAGGTTACTGCCTAACGCGAGGTAAACCCGTGTCATGAGACGTTCTGGTTGTCACGACGCGGTGCGGAAGGACGGCGGCGCGGACGACGCGATTTATTACGCGGCACCGGATCGTCACCCAGGTTATTGAGCATGTTTTTCTGATGCGGCGGCGCAGCCACCTGGAATTCACCCCACCACTGGCTCAGGCGCAGCAGTTCCGGGTTATTTTCCACTTCTGCACGCAGTGCCAGCAGATCGTAAGCGGCGCGGAATTTCGGATGCTCCATCAGTTTCCAGGCGCGTTTACCGTGACGGCGGGACATGCGTAACTGCAGCAGCCAGATATCGCGGATTAGCGACGTAATACGTTTCGGAATCGCCAGCGCACGGCAGGCTTCGTCCAGCGTATCGTTCATCGCCATCGCAAAAGCTTCGAAGTAGGTCAGGCCACTCTCCTGCGCAATGCGTTCTGCCGTTTCAAGCTGCGGATACCAGAACATCGCGGCAAACAGGAACGCCGGATTAACGCGCATGTCGTTGTGAATGCGGTTATCGGTGTTTTTCAGCACCTGCGCCAGCATCCGCTCCATGTGGCTGTCGCTGTTTTCGGTGAAGTTGCGCGCCAGCGTCGGGAACAGTGGCTGGAACAGCTGATATTCACACAGCTTGAGATATGTGCTGTAGCCGTAGCCAGCCTGCAACATCTTCAGCGACTCTTCAAACAGGCGAGCAGGCGGAATATCACGCAACAGCGAGGCCAGACGTGGAATCGGCTCGGCGGTTTCCGGCGCAATGCTCATATTGAGTTTGGCAGCAAAGCGTGCGACGCGCAGCATGCGGACCGGATCTTCGCGATAGCGGGTTTCCGGATCGCCAATCAGGCGAATGATGCCCTGTTCGAGATCGCTGATGCCGCCGACATAGTCACGCACGCTGAAATCAGCCACGCTGTAGTAGAGGCTGTTGATGGTGAGATCGCGTCGCTGGGCATCATCTTCGATTGAGCCGAAGATGTTGTCGCGCAGCAGCATACCGCTCTGGGCACGCTGCGAGCTGTTGCGATCCTCTTCCGGCTCTTCCGCCTGATGATGTCCACGGAAGGTGGCGACTTCGATCACTTCCGGGCCAAACATCACGTGCGCCAGACGGAAACGACGGCCAACCAGGCGACAGTTGCGGAACAACTTACGCATCTGCTCAGGCGTGGCATTGGTGGTCACGTCGAAATCTTTGGGTTTTTGCCCCAGTAGCAAATCGCGCACGCCACCGCCTACCAGATAGGCTTCATAACCGGCTTTGTTCAGGCGATAGAGCACTTTGAGGGCATTTTCGCTGATGTCTTTACGTGAGATGGTATGGCTTTCACGAGGAATGATGGTCATCAGACGCTCTGGTTCAACCTCTGCTGGGGCTTCCTCTTCATCACGCTTCAGGACTTTCCGGCAAAAATTAGCTACTCGGGTAAAAATGGGACACCTCGACAGTGGCAATTAGGGTGTAGGTAAAATCAGCGGCTAATCATAGCCTGTTGAGAACCGTTTGAGAATGCTGTTGTCTATGCATCCGGTTTCAGGGCGTTCTCTTGCGGCATCAAAGCGATATTCCACTGCGACACCGCATCAGACAGCAGTTTGTCCTGCGTTAAGTCCTGCCAGCCGCCTGAAACCGGCTGTCCGAGGAAGCGTAACGCCGCCACCAACAGGGGTCTGGCATCGCCATCCGGCAGCGCAGGTGCATGATTCTGCTTCGACAACTTATGACCATCGTGGTTAAGCGCCAGCGGCAGATGCAGCCAGTCAGGCACCGGCCAGCCAAATTGCTGGCAGAGCGCAATCTGTCGCACCGTCGGCTCAATCAAATCTGCGCCGCGAACCACTTCGGTAATGCCCTGAAAATGATCATCGACAACGACCGCCAGGTTATAGGCAAACAGGCCATCACGGCGGTGAATAATAAAATCTTCCTGTGCCAGACGCCTGTCCGCCTCCACACGGCCACGCAGACGATCGTCAAACGCAAAGACCGGCGCATGCTGGCGTAAACGCAGCGCGGCATTCTCCGGTCCGCGTTGCCGTTCACGGCAGTAACCATCATAGAAACCGCCAATCTGCTGAATGCGACGCCGGGGGCAGGTACAGTAATAGCTTTGACGATGCTGCTGCAGCCAGGCCAGCGCGTCACGGTAGGCCTCATGACGTTGTGACTGCCACAGAACCTCGCCATCCCACTCTAAACCGTAGTGCTCCAGCTGATGCAGGATACGGCTGGCGGCACCCGGTACTTCCCGTGGCGGATCGATATCTTCAATTCTCACCCGCCAGACGCCGTTTTGCGCACGCGCGCTCAGGTAACTGCCCAGGGCAGCAATCAGCGATCCGAAGTGGAGTTCACCAGAGGGAGAAGGGGCGAAGCGACCGATACAGGAGGATGACATAGGTTTCAGAAGTGACCACGCAGCGGACAAAACAGCAGTTGTTCCACTGCGTGGTAACAGGCTGGACGCGGCATCAGCCGGCCATTTGTTTCTCACGAATTTCTGCTAACGTCTTACAGTCGATGCAGAGATCGGCAGTAGGACGGGCTTCGAGACGGCGGATACCAATCTCAACGCCACAGGAATCGCAATAGCCGAAGTCGTCATCTTCAACTTTCTTCAGCGTCTTTTCGATCTTTTTGATCAGTTTACGTTCGCGATCGCGGTTACGCAGCTCCAGGCTGAACTCCTCTTCCTGCGCGGCACGGTCAACCGGGTCCGGGAAGTTAGCGGCTTCATCCTGCATATGAGAAACGGTACGATCGACTTCGTCCCGTAATTGATTACGCCAGGCTTCCAGAATCTTGCGAAAATGGGTCAGCTGCGCATCATTCATATACTCTTCGCCAGGCTTCACCTGATAAGGTTCGACGCCAGCAATAGAGAGAATACTCAGGGACGATGTTTTACGGTTTTGACCTTCTTGCATGTTGCTTCTCCTGGATAACACGCACTATACCCTTCGAATTTCGTCTCGCAGGGGCCTTGCTGCCAGCCTGCATTTGACGTCTGCGGGGTACATCGATCCCCCATTGGGGAAAAAAACAGGCCGCTATAAATAACAGAAGCAGTCAGGGTTGGCAATTCTTCATGAACACACCTTGACAAGCCTGTGAGGAACAGCGTAATTGGCCCTTAGCTCAGAACATTCTTAACACATAAAATTGCAAAAGATATTACAAGGTTACGTTGATCGGCGATTTAAGAAACATTCCCTCCGCCGATAAGTCTGCCTGATACGCTAAAACCTCTACGCCCTCCTGCTGCGCCTGAGCCAGTTGTTCTGCATACGCCACATCAATGTGACGTGCCGGAGAAACGTCCTCAATCCCCGAGTGCAAAACGGCAAACAACAAAACGGCCCGATGACCCTCTGCCGCAACTGTTGCCAGTTCACGCAGGTGTTTCTGTCCTCGAATCGTCACCGCATCCGGAAAATACCCTTTTCCTTCATGTAGAAGGGTTACGGATTTCACCTCAATATAGCAGTTGCGCCGGGCCTCTGCTTTGAGCAGGAAATCAATTCTGCTTTTTTCAGTGCCATATCTCACTTCCGCCTGACGATGCGTATAACCGGCCAGCGCCGGCAGCCGTTCCTGCTCCAGCGCCTCAGCCAACAGTTGGTTGGCGCGCAGCGTATTCACGCAGATCCAGTGGCCCTGTTGCGTTTCGGTCAGCTCCCAGCTGTGGGGGTATTTGCGCGTCAGGCTATCGGACGTCGAATACCAGACCCGATCGCCCGGCGTGGCGCAGCCGGTCATGGCGCCGGTATTGGCGCAGTGAATCGTCAGAACGTCGCCCTCTGGCGTCACCACATCGGCCAAAAAACGTTTGTAACGGGCAATCAGACGGGCGGGTTTAAGGGGCGGAGAGAAGTGCATGTGGATCCTGAGAATGTAATGGCCAGCTAGCCAGGGCGCGATAGCGGGTGCGGCCCCGGGCATATTCAGAGGCGAACAGAGAAAAGGTAGAGACGCGAAAACGCCAGTGAAAGCCGCGCGGCGGTAACGTCACCGGCTGCGTGGCGTGGCGTAACAGCGTGATGTGCGGATGAAACGGCTGGGGGCTCTGGTAACAGCCATGCCGGGCGGCCTGGGCCCGCAGCAGGCTGGCGAGCTGCAACAGACCGCGTGGCGCGCGCTGGCAGCCGAGCCAGACCACGCCGGGGCGCGGCCAGTGTCCGGCATCATCCAGGTCGAGATCAAAACCGGGCTGCACAATACGGGAGGCCAGCGTCTGCAGGCGCTGTGAGGTTTCCGGCGCAACTTCACCCAGAAACGCCAGCGTCAGGTGCAGATTCGCCGCGACCACCGGCTGGCCCGCCTCCGCAGGAAAGGTATCGGCCCGCCAGCGCACCAGCTCTTGCTGCATCTCGTCAGGCAGGCTGATGGCAAAAAATAAGCGTTGTGTCGCCATGGCGCTCTCCGGCAAATATCACGGATGGATGCTACAATGCGCGCCATCTTAGCACAGGCAGAAGCGGAGTTTGCTGTGAGCGATTTACCGGTCAGCGCGGTGCTGCCTGACATCCTGGCGGCGCTGAGTGACGCCCCACAAATCCTGCTGGCCGCGCCCACGGGGGCAGGCAAATCGACCTGGCTGCCGCTGCAGTTGTTACAGCAGGCGGCTCTGCCGGGACGGATCATCATGCTGGAGCCACGTCGGCTGGCGGCGCGTAATGTGGCGCAGCGGCTGGCGGAGCAACTCGGCGAGCAGCCGGGTGGCACGGTGGGATTCCGGATGCGTGGCGAAAGCTGCGTCGGGCCGCAGACCCGGCTGGAAGTGGTGACCGAAGGCATGCTCACGCGCATGCTTCAGCACGACCCGATGCTGGAAGGCGTGTCGCTGGTGATCCTCGATGAATTTCACGAGCGCAGCCTGCAGGCCGATCTGGCGCTGGCGCTGCTGCTTGATGTGCAGCAGGGGCTGCGCGACGACCTTAAAATCATGCTGATGTCCGCCACGCTGGACAACGCCCGGCTGGCGGCGCTGCTGCCGGATGCGCCACTGATCGTCTCAGAAGGGCGCAGCTATCCGGTTGAGCGGCGTTACGCGTCACTGAATCAGAATGTGCGTTTTGAAGAGGCGGTCGCGCGTGAAGTCGCCCAGCTGCTGCGGGATGAGAGCGGTTCGCTGCTGCTGTTTCTGCCGGGTGTGGCGGAGATCGAACGGGTGAAGCGCGAGCTGGAATCACGCATCAGTGACGACGTTGATCTGACGCCGCTCTATGGCGCACTGCCGCTGGCGGCGCAGCGCCGGGCAATTCTGCCTGCCGCTGACGGCCGCCGCAAAGTGGTGCTTGCCACCAATATCGCCGAAACCAGCCTGACCATTGAGGGGATTCGGCTGGTGGTCGACAGTGCGCTGGAACGCAGCGCTCTGTTTGACGCCCGCAGCGGCGTGACGCGTCTGCAGACCCAGCGAATCAGCCAGGCATCGATGATCCAGCGAGCGGGTCGCGCCGGGCGACTGATGCCGGGGCTCTGCCTGCATCTGGTGCCGCAGGAGCAGGCATCACGAGCGGCGGCGCAGAGCGAACCGGAAATCGTTAACAGCGATCTCTCGTCACTGTGGCTGGATCTGCTGCAGTGGGGCTGTACCCAGCCGCAACAGCTGCAGTGGCTGGATCTGCCGCCCGCCAGAAATCTGGATGCGGCGCAGCAGCAGCTGACCCGACTGGGAGCACTGGACAACAACGGCCTGCTCAACACGCTGGGACGGCGCATGGCGCAGCTGGGATGCGATCCCCGACTCGCCGCCATACTGTGTGCCGCAGGCGATGAGCCGGATGCGGTCGCCAGCGCCGCGCTGCTGGTGGCGATTCTGGAAGATCCTCCCCGCAGCGGCAGCGCCGACCTGCGTGATGCGCTGCATCGGCTGCAGGCGCAATGGCAGCGGCGGGCGCAGCAGTGGCAGCAGCGGCTTAAAATCCGTGGCGGGCGCATCGATGAAGATCGTTTCGCCGGATTGCTGGCGGTGGGCTTTGGCGATCGGCTGGCGCGGCGACGCGATCAGAGTGGTCGCTATCAGCTGGCCAACGGGCTGGGCGCCAGACTCGATGAGCAGGATGGCCTGACGCGTAATGAATGGCTGATTGCGCCTGCTCTGTTGCAGGGCAGTGCCACACCGGATGCCCGGATGTTGCTGGCACTGCCGGTCGATATTGAAACGCTGTGCCAGCAGAAGCCCGCCCTGATTGAGCGCCGGACCGAAGTAGAGTGGGACGAAGAGAAAGGCACGCTGCGTGCGTTCAGACGTGAGCAGATTGGCGCGCTGATACTGAAAACCCAGCCGATGGCGCGCCCGGAACAAGAGGTGCTGCACGCGGCCATGCTGCGCTGGATCGCTGAAAAAGGTCTGTCGGTACTGGGCTGGACGCCGGAGGCCGAACAGCTGCGTCTGCGCATCCAGTGTGCGGCCCGGTGGCTGCCGGAAGAGAGCTGGCCCGCGACCGACGATGAAACCCTGCTTGAGAGCCTGCCGCAGTGGCTGTTGCCGCAGATGTCAGCGGTACGCGATCTCCGCAGCCTGCAGGCGGTGAACCTGACCACGGCACTCTTACATTTACTCACATGGTCACAGCGTCAGCGGCTGGATACTGTGCTGCCAACTCATTACACTGTGCCCACCGGAAGCCGGCTGCCAATCCGCTACGATGCGGAGAAGCCGCCCGCGCTGGCGGTAAGGATTCAGGAGATGTTTGGCGAAGCGCAGAATCCCACCGTAGCGGAAGGACGTATTCCGCTGGTGCTGGAGCTGTTATCGCCCGCCCAGCGCCCGTTGCAGATCACCCGCGATCTGGCGGCGTTCTGGCGCGGTGCCTGGCCGGAGGTCAGGAAAGAGATGAAGGGACGTTATCCTAAACATCCCTGGCCCGAGGATCCGGCCACCGCCTTGCCAACAAGGCGAACCAAAAAAATGTCCCCGCAGGGTTGAGTCCGCTGGATCGAATTCAGAGGGTTCTGCCATGCGGCACGCGAGAAAGCAGTTAGAGTAGCGGCGCTGCCGTAAGCACTGCCTGGAGAAGAAAAGTAATGTCTGGGAACGATCGCGAACCAATAGGGCGCAAAGGTAAACCGTTGCCGCCGCGCAGCAGTGCGGGCCGGGGACGACGCAGGGATATCGAACAGGATATCGATCAGGACGATTTTAATGATGACGAGGAGGAAGCGCCGGTGCCACGTAAAGGTAAAGGTGGAAAACCGCCGCGCGGCAAACGCCGTTGGCTGGGATGGGTAATCAAACTGTTCCTGGTGTTTGTGGTGGTCATGGCCGCGTGGGGCATCTACCTCGACTCGGAAATTCGCAGCCGGATTGACGGTAAAGTGTGGCAACTGCCCGCCACCGTCTATGGCCGCATGGTCAGCCTGGAACCCGGCATGGCCTACAACAAAAGTGAAATGGTGGCGCTGCTGGAAGGTACTCAGTATCGCGAAGTCTCCCGTATTACCCGCCCTGGCGAGTTTTCGGTGAAGGGCAACACCATCGATCTGCTGCGTCGCCCGTTTGATTTCCCCGACAGTAAAGAGGGGCAGATCCACGCGCGCATGAGCTTCAGTAAAGATGAGCTGAGCGAGATTAAAAACCTCGAAACCGGTCGTGATTTTGGCTTTTTCCGCCTCGATCCGCGTCTGATCACCATGCTGCAGTCGCCGAACGGTGAACAGCGACTCTTCGTACCGCGCGCCGGTTTCCCGGATCTGCTGGTCGATACGCTGATCGCCACCGAAGATCGCCATTTCTATGAGCATGATGGCATCAGCCCTTACTCCATCGGCCGCGCCTTCCTGGCGAACATCACGGCCGGGAAAGCGGTGCAGGGCGGCAGTACGCTGACGCAGCAGCTGGTGAAGAACCTGTTCCTCACCAACGAGCGTTCGCTGTGGCGTAAAGCGCGTGAAGCCTACATGGCGGTGATCATGGATGCGCGCTACAGCAAAGATCGCATCCTGGAGCTCTACCTGAACGAGGTCTATCTCGGTCAGGCTGGCAGCGATCAGATCCGCGGTTTCCCGCTGGCCAGCCTCTACTACTTTGGCCGTCCGGTTGATGAGCTGAGTCTGGATCAGCAGGCGATGCTGGTCGGCATGGTGAAAGGTGCGTCGCTCTATAATCCGTGGCGTAACCCGAAACTGGCGCTGGAACGACGCAACCTCGTGCTGCGCCTGTTGCAGCAGCAGAAAGTAATCGACCAGGAGCTGTATGACATGCTGTCGGCCCGTCCGCTGGGCGTGCAGCCGAAAGGCGGCGTGATTACGCCGCAGCCGGCCTTTATGCAGATGGTGCGTAACGAGCTTCAGGCGAAACTGGGCGACAAGGTGAAAGATCTCTCCGGGGTGAAAATCTTCACCACGCTGGATCCGGTGTCGCAGGATGCGGCCGAAAAGGCGGTGATCGATGGCATTCCGACGCTGAAAAAACAGCGTGGTCTGAAAGATCTGGAAACCGCGATGGTGGTGGTTGACCGTTTCAGCGGCGAAGTCCGCGCTATGGTCGGCGGTGCCGATCCGCAGTATGCCGGTTACAACCGTGCGCTGCAGGCACGCCGCTCTATCGGCTCACTGGCGAAACCGGCGACTTACCTGACCGCGCTGAGTCAGCCAAACAGCTACCGGCTGAACAGCTGGATCGCCGATGAACCGATTGCGCTGAAACAGCCAAACGGCAGCATCTGGAAACCGATGAACGACGATCGTCGCTTCAGCGGCAAAGTGATGCTGGTGGATGCGCTGACCAACTCAATGAACGTGCCGACCGTAAACCTCGGCATGACACTGGGGCTGGATGCGGTGGTGGATACCTGGAACAAACTGGGCGTGCCGAAAGAGCAGCTGCATCCGGTGCCATCGATGCTGCTGGGTGCCTTAAACCTGACGCCGGTTGAAGTGGCTCAGGCGTTCCAGTCGATTGCCAGCGGCGGCAACCGCGCGTCGCTGTCAGCGGTGCGTTCGGTGATTGCGGAAGATGGCAGCGTGCTCTATCAGAGCTATCCGCAGGCGCAGCGTGTTGAGCCGGCGCAGGCCGCTTATCTGACGCTCTACACCATGCAACAGGTAGCTGACCACGGTACCGCCCGTGCGCTGGGCGCGCGTTTCCCGAATGCGCATCTGGCGGGCAAAACCGGTACCACCAACGATCTGGTGGACAGCTGGTTTGCCGGTATTGATGGTAAAGAAGTGGCGATCACCTGGGTGGGACGCGATAACAACCAGCCGACCAAACTCTATGGTGCCAGCGGCGCGATGCAGCTCTACCGTCGCTACCTGGACATTCAGGCCCCGATGCCATTACAGCTGACGCCACCGGAAGATGTGTCGCTGATGAATGTGGATTCTGCCGGTAACTTTGTCTGCGGCACGGGCAGCAGTACCTGGCGTTCTCTGCCGGTGTGGGCGCTGGATCCGAATGCGCTGTGTCAGCAACAGCAGCAGCAGGTTCAGCAGCAACAACAGCTCTTCGATCAGCAGCAACAACAGCAGCAGCAGCAGCCGCAACAACCGGCCCAGCAACAGCAGGAGCAGAAAGATAGCGACGGCGTAGCAGGGTGGATAAAAGATATGTTTGGCAAATAAATCAGTCAGACAGGTTAAAAAGGGCGCTTCGGCGCCCTTTTTTTGTTCCTGATCAATACGCGTCAATCGGCCTGCAAACGGCGTCACTACTGGGATTTCTTCTTGCAGTGCCTGCTGAATTTCGCATATTATCTAAGCGTTATAATAATCATTATCGTTTCGATTCGCCTGCCTGAGCCTATTGTTAAGAGACACTTTTATGAATGCGCGAACGACTTTTTCTGACAACACCAAAAAAACATTTTCCCGACCGCTTCTGGGCATCATGATCTCACTGAGCCTGAGCTCCTCTCTTTACGCCGCGCAGGCGGAGACGATGGTCGTCTCGGCTGATGGCGGCAGCGGCGTCGAGGCGGAAAGCGCCTGGGGACCGGCACCCACCGTGGCAGCGAAACGCAGCGCCACCGGGACCAAAACTGATACCCCCATTGAAAAAAATCCGCAGTCCATCTCCGTGGTCACCCGTGAAGAGATGGAGATGCGTAACGTAACCAGCGTGAAAGGGGCGTTTAACTACACGCCTGGCGTGCTGACCGGTAACCGGGGCAGCTCAGACGTGATTGATGCGCTGTCGATTCGCGGTTTCAGCGAAACCAACACCAATCAGTATCTGGATGGTCTGAAACTGCAGGGTGACAACTACTCTGAGTTTGCCATCGATCCTTACTTCCTGGAACGCGCTGAACTGCTGCGCGGCCCGGTTTCGGTGCTCTACGGTAAGAGCAATCCCGGCGGCGTGGTCTCGCTGGTGAGTAAGCGTCCGACCCAGGAAACGCTGCGCGAAGTGCAGTTCCAGATGGGCAACGATAACCTCTTCTCGACCGGCTTTGACTTTGGCGGCGCGCTGGACGACGACGGCGTCTACAGCTATCGCCTGACCGGCCAGGCGCGCAGTCAGGATGCGCAGCAGGCGATGAACAAAGAGAAGCGCTACACCATCGCACCGGCTTTCAGCTGGCGTCCCGACGATCGCACCCGCATTGACCTGCTGACCTATTTCCAGAACGAGCCAGAAACCGGTTATTACGGCTGGCTGCCGCGTCAGGGCACGGTGGTACCGATCACCCGCGCTGATGGCAGCCAGTACAAACTGCCGACCAACTTCGATGAGGGCGAGCAGAGCAACAAGATTTCACGCAACACCAAAATGGTCGGTTATAACGCCGAGCACAGCTTTAACGACACCTGGACGCTGCGCCAGAACCTGCGTTATGCCGACCTGCGCACCGATTACCGCAGCATTTATGGCAATGGTTTCCTGCCGGCGACTCAGGAAATCACGCGCGGTTCGGCGGTTTCAGAAGAGAAACTCAACCAACTGGCGGTCGATACCCAGGCGCAGGCGAAATTCGCCACCGGCCAGGTTGATCATACGCTGCTGCTGGGCGTGGACTTCCAGCGTACCCGCAATGATATCGACGCACAGTTTGGCACTGCCTCCAGCCTGAATGCGGTTAATCCGCAATATGGCGATAACAGCGTAACGCCATTTGCCGATCCCTATCAGCATCTCAACAAACAGCGTCAGACCGGCCTCTATGCTCAGGACCAGATGGAGTGGAACCGCTGGGTGCTGACGCTGGGTGGCCGCTACGACTATGCCATGAACTCGGTTTACGATCGGGTAGCGGATAGCGTTGATCGCCAGAACGATCAGGCCTTTACCTGGCGCGGCGGCCTGAACTATGTGTTTGATAATGGCATCGCGCCTTACTTCAGCTACAGCGAAGCCTTTATTCCGAATGCAGGTTCGACCTATGAGGGTCAGGCATTTGATCCGTCACGTGCTAAGCAGTATGAAGCGGGCGTGAAGTATGTGCCGAAAGATCGTCCGGTGGTGCTCACCGCCGCGCTTTATCAGCTGACCAAAACCAAAAACCTGACTGCGGACCCTGATACGTTTAATCACCCGTTTGCCAGCGTGCAGAGCGGTGAGATCCGGTCACGGGGCGTAGAGCTGGAAGCTAAAGCGGCGCTGAATGCCAACGTTAACCTGACGGCGTCCTACACCTACACCGATGCGGAATATACCGAAGACACCCAGCTCAAAGGCAAAACGCCGGTACAGGTGCCGAAACACATGGCCTCACTGTGGAGCGACTACACCTTCCACGAAACCGCTTTGTCAGGCGTGACGATCGGCGCGGGTGTGCGTTATGTCGGTGAGAGTCAGGGCCTTTACAGCACTGGCACTGAGCAGAACCAGAACTTTAAAGTTGCCGGTTACACCACGGTGGATGCGGCGCTGAAATATGATCTGGGTCGTTTCGGTTTGCCGGGTTCGACAGTGGGCGTCAACGTCAACAATCTGTTTGACCGCGACTACGTCGCCAGCTGCTACCGTGAATACGCCTGCTACTGGGGTGCGGAGCGCCAGATTGTCGGCACCGCGACCTTCAGATTCTGATTTAACCGGGCGCTTCGGCGCCCGTTCACAGGGATAACCATGCCGCATCCGCACGCAGAAGAGGCGACCTTTACGCTGAAAAACGCCAGTTTTGAAGTGCCGGGCCGGACTCTCCTTCAGCCACTGTCGCTGACCTTTCCGCCGGGAAAAGTGACCGGGTTGATCGGTCACAACGGCTCGGGCAAATCAACACTGTTAAAAATGCTGGGTCGTCACCACGCGGCCAGCAGCGGAGAGGTGCTGTTGAATCAGCGGCCCGTCGGGCGCTGGAACAGCAAAGCCTTTGCCCGTCAGGTAGCCTATCTTCCGCAGCAGTTACCGGCAGCCGAAGGGATGACGGTGCGTGAACTGGTGGCGATTGGCCGCTATCCCTGGCACGGCGCGCTGGGGCGCCTTGGTCAGGAAGATCGCGACCGGGTAGAGGATGCGATTGCCCAGGTCGGACTTAACGCCTTTGCCGGACGGCTGGTAGATAGCCTGTCGGGCGGCGAGCGTCAGCGCGCCTGGCTGGCGATGATGGTGGCGCAGAACAGCCGCTGTCTGCTGCTGGATGAACCGACGTCGGCGCTGGATATTGCCCATCAGGTTGAGGTGCTGGCGCTGATAAAAGCGTTGAGCCAGCAGCGCGGCTTAACCGTGATTGCGGTGCTGCATGATATCAATATGGCAGCACGCTACTGCGATCATCTGGTGGCGCTGCGTCAGGGCGCGATGATTGCCGAAGGTGACGCAGAGGCGATTATGCAGCCTGAGGTGCTCGGTGCGATTTATGGCATTCCGATGGGCATTTTACCGCACCCGCAGGGTGGCGCGCCGGTCAGTTTTGTCTGTTAAGGAGAGGATCATGCCCGATTTTAATCGCCGCCGACTGATGCTGGCGCTGGCAGTCTCTCCGCTGTTTTGTGCGCTTCCCCTGCGTGCCGCCACGCCAAATCCGGGTCGGATTATTGCACTGGAGTGGTTACCCACCGAACTGCTGATAGCACTAGGCGTCACGCCCTGGGGCGTGGCCGATCTGCACAACTACAATATCTGGGTAGGGGAGCCGCCGCTTCCTCAGGGTGTGATCGATGTAGGTCTGCGCACCGAACCCAATCTTGAGCTGATGGCGCAAATGCAGCCGTCGCTGATCCTCTGCTCCAACGGCTACGGCCCGCCTAAAGAGAAACTGACGCGCATCGCGCCCATCATGGGCTTCGACCTCCACAGCGGCGACGGGAAACCTCTCACTGCCGCGCGCGCATCGCTGCGTCAGCTGGCGGCGCGCCTTGGATTAAGCGCGCGAGCGGAACAGCATTTGCGCGAGGTCGATGATCAGCTGGCGGCGGCGCGCCAGCGGCTGGCGCCCTATGCCGGACGCACTATCCTGCTGATGTCGCTGCTCGACAGTCGTCACGCCATTACCTTCGGCAAAAATAGTCTGTTTCTGGAAGTGATGACTCTGCTGGGCCTGAAAAATGGCTGGCAGGGCGAAACAAATTTCTGGGGCAGCGCGGTGATCGGCATTGAAAAGCTGGCGCAGGTCGGGGATGTGGATGTCATCTGCTTTGATCATGATAACGATGCGGAGATGCAGCAACTGATGCGCAGCCCGCTATGGCAGTCGCTGCCGTTTGTACGCACCGGACGCTTTCAGCGCGTCCCGGCCGTCTGGTATTACGGTGCGACGCTCTCGGCGCTGCACTTTGTTCGCGTGCTGGAATGCGCGCTGGAGACGCACTGATGCGCCATGCTCTGTTTCCCGCAGGCCTCCTCAGTCTGCTGTTTCTGCTGGCGCTCAGCCTGACGCTGGTCAATCTGCATCAGGCGTTACCACAGGCTGAATGGTGGCAGGCACTCTGGTCACCGGCGGTCGATAGCCTGCCGCAGATGGTGTTTCACCACAGCCTGCTGCCGCGTATCGTGCTGGCGCTGCTGGTGGGGAGTGGACTGGGGTTAGCCGGTCTGCTGTTTCAGCAGATATTGCGTAATCCGCTGGCGGAGCCAACCACGCTGGGCGTCTCTTCCGGCGCACAGCTGGGCATTACTGTGGCGACGCTGTGGCATCTGCCGGGCGGGGCGCTGACACAGCAGTTTGCCGCGCTCAGTGGCGCGCTGCTGGTGGGCGCGCTGGTGTTTGGTGTGGCCTGGGGCAAACGTCTGTCGCCGGTAACGCTGATTCTGGCCGGGCTGGTGCTGAGCCTCTACAGCGGCGCGGTGAATCAAATCTTCGCTATCTTCAATCACGATCAGCTGCAGAACATGTTTCTGTGGAGCACCGGCGCGCTGAATCAGATGAGCTGGGAAAATGTGCAGCAACTCTGGCCGCGCCTGCTGCTGGCGTTTGTGCTGGCGCTGGCGCTGCTGCGTCCGCTGACGCTGATGGGGCTGGATGATGGCGTAGCGAAAAACCTTGGCCTTGCACTCTCCGTGGCGCGTGTCGGTGGCCTCGGGCTGGCGATTCTGCTCAGCGCACAGCTGGTCAACGTCGCCGGTATCATCGGCTTTATCGGGCTGTTTGCGCCGCTGCTGGCGAAGCTGCTGGGTGGACGACGGCTCATCACCCGGATGCTGCTGGCTCCGCTGACTGGCGCGCTGCTGCTGTGGCTGGCGGACAGTTGCGTGTTGTGGCTCAGCACTCACTGGCGCGATATCCCGACCGGCACCGCCACGGCGCTGCTCGGCGTACCGATTCTGCTGTGGCTGCTGCCGCGACTGCGCACCGGTTCGGTGCCGCCCGCGCTGAATCAGGGTGATAAGGTGCCCGCCGAGCGACAGAACCTGCTGCGCTGGGCGCTGACGGGACTTGCCATCCTGGCGCTGCTGGGGTGGGGTGGTCTGGCGTTTGGTCGTGATGCGCAGGGCTGGGTCTGGTCTGCGGGTGAGATGCTGCAATCGCTGCTGCCATGGCGCGCACCGCGCGTGCTGGCCGCGCTGGTGACCGGCCTGATGCTGGGCGTGGCGGGGAGTCTGATTCAGCGGCTGACCGGCAATCCCATGGCCAGCCCGGAAGTGCTGGGCATCAGTTCGGGTGCCGCTTTTGGCGTAGTGATGATGATGTTCTTTGTGCCGGGCGATGCGCTGGCCTGGCTGCTGCCCGCCGGTGCGCTGGGCGCGGCGCTGACGTTGCTGGTGATCATGGCGGTAGCCAGTCGGGGCGGCTTTTCGCCGGAACGAATGCTGCTGGCGGGCATGGCGCTTAACAGCGCCTTTGTCACCCTGCTGATGCTACTGCTGGCGAGTGGCGATCCGCGTATGGGCGGGCTGCTTAGCTGGATCTCCGGCTCGACCTATAACATCAGCGGCACTCAGGCGGTTCAGAGCGCAATCTGCGCGCTGGTGCTGGTGTCGCTGGCACCGCTGGCCAGTCGCTGGCTGACGTTGCTGCCGCTGGGAAGCGCTACCGCACGCTCGGCCGGTATGGCGTTGACGCCTGCGCGGCTGAGTCTGCTGCTGCTGGCGGCCGCGCTGACCGCCAGCGCGACACTGACTATCGGCCCGCTGAGTTTTGTCGGACTAATGGCGCCCCATATGGCACGCATGCTGGGATTCCGGCGGGCGTTGCCGCAACTGCTGCTGTCAGGATTACTGGGGGCGGGATTGATGGTGCTGGCTGACTGGTGCGGACGAATGCTGGCATTCCCGGATCAGATCCCAGCCGGGCTGATGGCGACCTTTTTAGGCGCGCCTTACTTTATCTGGCTGCTGCGGCGTTCAGGTTAAAAAACGACCGGCGCAAACCGGTCTGAGATTATTAACAAAGTCTGGCCCGATTGGCTGTGAGACTGAGCCTGCGAAGGGAACACGGTCAGATCGGAAAGACGCAAAAGCCGTCATCCCTGACACGCTCGGCCCGCGCTATTACGCACCTCATCCTTGAGGTGCGCCCGTAAACGGGCCAACGCTTTGCGTTGTTCAAAAGCGCTCCCGGCGCTTTTGTCCCTGGCGCGGGACTCTTTCCTCCTCTGCCCGTGTTCCCTGCGCGTTGAGTTTTATGTTGCTGTGAGATCCTGGACCGGGTGCCGCTGCCGGTCTTTGCCTCTAACGCTGCCGCAATTACAGCTTCGCGAAACAACGACGCGCGGCGTCGACAGTGCGCTGAATATCCTCTTCGCTGTGCGCCAGCGACATAAAGCCCGCTTCATAGGCTGAAGGCGCAAAGTAAACGCCCTCTTCAAGCATCAGGTGGAAGAAGGTTTTAAAGCGCTCCACATCGCAGCGGGTCACATCGGCGTAACAGGTCACACTGTCAGCATCGGTGAAGAAGAGACCGAACATCCCGCCAACATGGTTAATCACCAGCGGGATATTGTGCTGTTGTGCTGCTTCGCGCAGACCCTCTGCCAGCTTGCGGGTCAGGGCATCCAGCTTCTCATGGGTGCCCGGCTGCGCGATCTGCGTCAGGCAGGCGAAACCCGCCGCCATGGCGATCGGGTTACCGGATAGCGTTCCCGCCTGATAAACCGGACCGGTCGGAGCCAGCGCCGCCATCACTTCGCGACGGCCACCGAACGCACCGACGGGCATGCCGCCACCAATGATTTTCCCAAGGCAGGTCAAATCAGGGCGCACATTGTAATGAGCCTGCGCGCCACCCAGCGCGACACGGAAACCGGTCATCACTTCATCAATAATCAGCAGTGCGCCGAACTCATCACACAGTGAACGCAGACCCGGCAGGAACTCTGGCTGCGGTGGGATGCAGTTCATGTTGCCAGCCACCGGCTCAACGATGATGGCCGCAATCGACTCGGGGTATTGCTCAAAAGCGCTGCGCACTGAGTCGAGATCGTTAAAGGTGCAGGTCAGGGTATGTTTAGCGAAATCGGCCGGTACGCCCGGCGAGTTCGGCTGACCCAGTGTTAACGCACCGGAGCCGGCTTTCACCAGCAGATGATCGGCGTGGCCGTGGTAGCAGCCTTCAAACTTGATGATTTTATCGCGGCCGGTAAAGCCACGCGCCAGACGGATAGCGCTCATGGTCGCTTCGGTGCCGGAGTTGACCATCCGCACCATCTCCATGCTCGGCACCAGCTCACACACCAGCTGCGCCATGGTCACTTCCATTTCGGTTGGTGCGCCAAAACTTAGGCCGCGCTGTGCCGCTTCAATCACGGCGTTACGGATCGCCGCGTTGTTATGACCCAGCACCATCGGACCCCATGAGCCGACATAGTCGATATAGGCTTTGCCGTCAGCGTCATAGAGATAGGCGCCATCAGCGTGTTCAATAAACAGCGGAACGCCGCCCACACCGGTAAATGCGCGTACTGGCGAGTTTACCCCACCCGGGATCAGGCGTTGTGCCTCTGCAAACAGTTGTTCGGACTTACTCATTTTCGGCTCCAGCGGTTCATAAAAATATTGCGCCATTCTACGGAAGAGGGGCAGCAGACGAAAGGTGGATTCGCCCCCTGTGCCCTTAACAGGAGCGAAAGCGGCACAGAGTGCGAAGGGCAGAGCTTGATTGCGCTGAGGTGCTGGCTGATAATAGCGTAATTAAGGTCGTTTTCTGACCTGGGCGTTTACCGGAGTAAAACATGAGTGATGAAGTAGTAGCACTGCCGTTGCAGTTTACCGACGCCGCAGCCACCAAGGTGAAGAACCTGATTGCCGACGAAGAGAACCCGGCGCTGAAACTTCGCGTCTATATCACCGGTGGCGGTTGCAGTGGTTTCCAGTACGGCTTCACCTTTGATGACCAGATGAATGATGGCGACATGACGATTGAAAAGCAGGGCGTCTCACTGGTGGTTGATCCGATGAGCCTGCAATATCTGGTGGGCGGTTCAGTGGATTACACGGAAGGTCTGGAAGGCTCACGCTTTATCGTGACCAACCCGAATGCCAAAACCACCTGTGGCTGTGGCTCTTCCTTCAGTATCTGATAATGCAGGCCGTCATACAGACGGCCTCGTTTACCATTCTATTGTGACCAGCCGGTTACTTTGCTTCACACTTCCCTGCGATTGAATCTGGCCGTTTGTTACGCGCGGCTGCGCGCTTGCCTGTCTGCCGCAGTTGATCTGCGGTGCGGGCTGGCCGTTAGCCGTGTTGATTTCACAGCGTGAATAGATGACAAGTCTGGCGCCAATAGAGCCATTTATCGATCCTGCAAAGGCAGAACCGGCGATCGACAGCCCTATGGCCAGCAGCAGTGCTCTGGTCATATAAGGTTCCTGGTGTTTTAAAAAAGCGCCGGGGCGCTAAAAGGACGGCGAGCATACGTGGCGCGTTCGTCTCTGGTATTGATCAACGGCAAAAATCGCAGTGACTTTAATCAATTCGCCGATTTATTCATCGGGATGCAGGGCCGCACAGAGTTGCTGCGCGGCCAGCAGCAGTCGCGGGCCTGGCCGGCTAAGCCAGTCCTCGTTGATGGCAATCACCGGTACATCCAGCTGCGGTCGCCAGAACACCCGGATGTTTTCCGCCTGCTGCGCACTGCCACCCGTCACAACGGCCTGAGGATGGCGCATCAGCACCTGCTCACGGCTGACCTGCGGCCAGCTGACGCGGCTGTCAGCAAAGATGTTCCTGCCACCACATAACGTAATAATTTCATTCTGCAGCGTGGCTCTGGCGGCGGTAAACAGGGGCTGCTGACCAAACTGCAAAAAAAGCGGAACCGCAGTCAGATGAGCATAGCGCTGACGCAGCGCGGCTTCCTGCTGACGTAACTGGTGGGCAGCGCGAGTTGCCTGCTCCGGTCTGGGACTCCAGTGGCCCAGATCGGCCAGCGCCGTGAACATCTCATCCAGCGTCAGCGGATCAATCCATTTAACCGGCACGCCGAGCTGCTGTAGCTGGTTAATCTGCCGCTGCGGATTACCGCCTCGCCAGGCTAATACCAGATCCGGCTTAAGCTGCAGAATACGTTCAGCCTTGATGCCCTGCCAGTTTGCGACCTGCTCAATCTGTTTCGCCTGCGGCGGATAGTCGGACCAGGCGCTGACCGCAATCGGGGTAATCCCGGCAGCAAAGGCGAGTTCGGTAAGATGGGGGGAGAGGGTAATCACGCGTGGCGGTGAAGCCAGCAGGCTGCCGCTTAACAGCAGCAGCCAGCAGAGGAGTAGCGTTTTAGCCACGCGCCAGATGCGCCAGCAGGTTCTCCACCATCAGCGAAGATTGCTTCGCCGCAACGCTTAAGAACTCATCAAAGCTGAGGTGAGATTGCTTATCGGCCACGTCGGAAATGGCGCGAACGACCACAAAAGGCACCTGGAACTGATGACAGACATGGCCGATAGCGGTGGCTTCCATCTCAACGGCAATCGCCTGCGGGAACAGATTACGAATGCGCGCCAGCGGTTCGGCACCATTGATAAAGGCATCACCGCTGACCACCAGACCGCGTACGGCTTTCAGATCCAGCTGCTGAATACAGGCTTCTGCAGCGGCGATAAGCTTGCTGTCTGCCACAAACGCGGCCGGACAACCTGCCATCTGACCCGGCTCATAACCAAAAGCGGTGACGTCAGCATCGTGATAACGCACTTCTTCTGACACCACGATATCGCCGACGCTGAGCGACGGCGCTAAACCGCCAGCCGAACCGGTGTTGATCACCACATCCGGCTTGCAGAGCTGCAGCAGCAGCGTGGTACCCAGCGCGGCAGAGGTTTTACCAATGCCCGATTTCAGCAGAGCCACCTCAACGCCCTGCAGGGTGCCGGTATAAATTTCACAACCCGCCAGCGACAGCGTTTGACGGTTTTCAATTTTGTCGCGCAGCAGTGTGACTTCCTGCTCCATCGCGCCAATAATGCCTGCTTTCATAGTGAGTTCCGCTAATGTAAAGAATCAAAATTTAGGGCATAGTCTACCATGGCATTCAGGGGATTAATTCACGAAAAAATAAGGGGTAATCCATGTCAGCGATCAATTTCAGGAAGAAGATCAGCTTCTCGCGCCCTTATAACAGCCGCAAGGAACCGGAAGGCGAATATTACATTACGCGCCATTTTGAGAGCGATCGCGGACGGATTATAAACTCCGCCGCAATCCGGCGTTTGCAGCAAAAAACGCAGGTGTTTCCGCTGGAGCGTAACGCTGCCGTTCGTTCCCGCCTGACGCATTCGCTGGAGGTGCAGCAGACCGGGCGTTACATCACCAAAGAGATCCTGCAAACCCTGAAGATGCAGGGCGGGCTGGCGCTGTATGGTCTTGATGAGCTGGAAGGCGCGTTTGAAAGTCTGATTGAGATGGCCTGTCTGATGCATGATGTCGGTAATCCACCTTTTGGCCATTTTGGCGAGGCGGCGATTAACGACTGGTTTGAAGAGAACCTCTCAGCCGAGCTGGTGGATCCGCTGGTGGCCGGCGTGGAAGGAGAAGCACAGCGTAAAGCCTTTGATCAACTCAACGCCATGATCCGCCAGGATCTCTGTCACTTTGAAGGCAATGCGCAGGCGATCCGGATGGTGCATACGCTGCTGCAACTGAATCTCAGTTATTCTCAGGTCGCCTGCATCCTGAAATATACCGCGCCTGCCTGGTGGCAGGGGGAAAAGCCCGCCGAATTTAGCGTACTCATGAAGAAGCCTGGGTTTTATCTCTCTGAGCAGGATTATATTGCCGACCTGCGTGCTGCCACCAATATGGAAGAACACCACCGTTTTCCGCTGACTTATATAATGGAAGCTGCGGATGATATCTCCTATTGTATTGCCGATTTGGACGACGCTGTAGAAAAAGATATCTTTAATGTTGAAAGTTTGTATGAGTTTCTCAATAAAGCCTGGGGGCCGGTTAAAAATAATGACGCTTTCAGCCGGACTATTGGCGAAGCCTGGCGTGAAGCCTGCAGTAAAAAACGCCGAAGCCGCAGCGATCAATTTTTTATGTCACTCCGCGTAAATGTTCAGAGCGTGCTGGTAAGCTATGCGGTGAAACGTTTTGTTGATAATCTTCCTGCTATATTCGATGGAAGTTTTAACCATGCGCTACTGGAAGATGAGGGTGAAGAGGGCCGCTTACTGCAATTGTTTAAAACCGTTGCGCGCCAGCAGGTCTTTAATCATTCTGAAGTAGAGCAGCTGGAGTTGCAGGGTTACCGGGTGATTAAAGGGCTGCTGGAGATCTATCAGCCGCTGATGCGCCTTAATTACGAAGCCTTTACCACGCTAATAAATGAAGATTTCCTGCGTCAGCATCCGATCGAAACCCGGCTTTTTCATAAGCTCTCGGGTAAACACCGTAAAGCCTATTTGCATAAGATGCGTAATCTGGTTGTAGAACATAAATATCAGCGTCTGTTGTGGGAACGTTATTATCGCTTCCGGCTCATTCAAGATTATATCAGTGGTATGACCGATCTCTATGCCTGGGATGAGTACCGGCGACTGATGGCGGTAGAATAAGCCGCCAATTGTAAAGAGCGCGAATAAATTTTTACTTTTGCCTTAAACTTTTAAAGGAACTTCGCGCTAAAACATTTATCTCACCTTTCGACCACAGCAATGGTCTGAACAGTAATCTTATTGAGAAACGAAAAATGAAAAAAAAGACCTTAATGTTAAGTGCGCTGGCGTTGAGCCTGAGCATGGCGCTCGCCCCTGTTACTGTTTCTGCTGCGCAAACGGCCTCTTCCGATAGCCTGCAACAGCCAAGTCTGGCACCGATGCTGGAGAAGGTGATGCCGTCTGTGGTCAGTATCAGCGTCGAGGGGACCACCACGGTGAAAACCCCGCGTATGCCGCAGCAATTTCAGCAATTCTTTGGCGACAATTCGCCATTCTGCCAGGATGGTTCCCCGTTCCAGGGTTCACCGATGTGCCAGAACGGCGACGGTGCAGGCGGTAACGGCGGCGCGCCAGTGCCTGATACCCAGCAGGAAAAATTCCGTGCTCTGGGATCGGGCGTCATCATTAACGCTGAAAAAGGCTATGTGGTAACTAATAACCACGTCGTGAATAATGCCACCAAAATTCAGGTACAGCTCAGCGACGGTCGTCGCTATGACGCCAAAGTCATCGGTAAAGATCCCAGCTCTGACATTGCCCTGATTCAGCTGCAGGAAGCCAAAAATCTTACCGCAGTCAAAATCGCTGACTCTGACAACCTGCGCGTCGGCGATTATACCGTGGCGATCGGCAACCCTTATGGTCTGGGTGAAACGGTCACCTCAGGTATCGTCTCCGCGCTGGGACGCAGTGGCCTGAACGTGGAAAACTACGAAAACTTTATCCAGACAGATGCGGCCATTAACCGGGGCAACTCCGGTGGTGCGCTGGTTAACCTCAACGGTGAACTGATCGGGATTAACACCGCCATTCTGGCGCCCGATGGCGGCAACATCGGTATCGGCTTTGCTATCCCCAGCAACATGGTGAAAAACCTGACGGCACAGATGGTCGAGTTTGGTCAGGTGAAACGCGGCGAGCTGGGCGTGCAGGGGACTGAGCTGAACTCTGAGCTGGCAAAAGCGATGAAGGTCGACGCACAACGTGGTGCCTTTGTCAGCCAGGTGCTGCCAGACTCAGCGGCCGCCAAAGCCGGTATTAAGGCGGGTGACGTCATTGTCTCGATGAACGGTAAACCGCTGAGCAGCTTTGCTTCGCTGCGTGCGGAAGTGGGCTCACTGCCGGTTGGCACCACCCTGAAACTGGGACTGCTGCGTGACGGCAAACCGGTCGATGTCTCTGTTCAGTTGCAGCAGAGCAGCCAGTCAAAAGTGCAGTCCGCGACCATCTACACCGGTATTGAAGGCGCCGATCTCAGTAATATCGAAGCGGGTGCCAAAGGTGTCCGGGTTGATAACGTGAAACCGGGCAGTGCTGCGGCGCGTATCGGCCTGAAAAAGGGCGATGTGATCCAGGGCGTTAACCAGCAGGTAGTGACCAACCTGGGTGAGCTGCGCAAAGTTCTCGACAGCAAGCCGTCCGTTCTGGCGCTGAATGTGAAACGCGGCGACAGCAGTATCTATCTGCTGATGCAGTAAGCGAACAGCAACGGATGAAGAGGCGGACTGCGGTCCGCCTTTTTTATGTCCACTCTCTGCCTCCTCAGAGTGTGATGCTCACCGCAAATTCGGCAAATGACGGCCTGGCTCTGTGCAATTGCACAATGTTCTGCGTGCTGTGCATGCGTATTCTGTTTCTCCCCCTCTTTTTCAGGAGTAATGGATGGCTACCTATCACCTTGATGCCCGGCTGGCACAGGATATCGTGGCGCGCACCATGAAAATTATTGACAGCAATGTCAACGTGATGGATGCGCGGGGCCGGATTATCGGCAGCGGTGACCGGGAACGTATTGGGGAGTTGCACGAAGGTGCATTGCTGGTGCTCTCTCAGGGGCGCGTTGTCGACATCGATGAGGCCGTGGCTAAACATCTCCATGGCGTGCGGCCTGGCATTAACCTGCCGCTGCGCATTGATGGTGACATCGTCGGGGTGATCGGCCTGACCGGTGAGCCGCTGGCGCTGCGGCATTATGGCGAGCTGGTCTGCATGACCGCAGAGATGATGCTGGAGCAGGCCCGGCTGCTGCATATGCTGGCGCAGGACAGCCGTCTGCGTGAAGAGCTGGTGCTGAACCTGATCCGCAGCGATACCCTGTCGCCACAGCTGACCGAATGGGCGCAGCGGCTCGGTATCGATCTCAATCAGCCGCGTGTGGTCGCCGTGGTGGAAGTGGATAGTGGTCAGCTCGGGGTAGACAGCGCGATGTCAGAGTTACAGCAGCTGCAAACGCTGCTGACCACGCCGGAGCGGGACAATCTGATCGCGATTGTGTCACTGACCGAAATGGTGGTGCTGAAACCGGCCCTGAATGGGCATGGGCGTCACGATCAGGAAGATCATCGCCGCCGCGTAGAGCAGCTACTACAGCGGATGAAAGAGAGCGGTCATCTTCGGATGCGTATCGCGCTGGGCAACTTCTTTACCGGACCCGGCAGCATCGCACGCTCTTACCGGACGGCGCGCACCACGATGATGGTGGGCAAGCAACGTATGCCCGAGGTGCGCAGCTATTTTTATCAGGATCTGGTGCTGCCCGTGCTGCTCGACAGCCTGCGGGGTGGCTGGCAGGCCAATGAGCTCGCCCGGCCACTGGCGAAGCTCAAGAGCATGGATAACAACGGCTTGCTGCGCCGCACGCTGATCGCCTGGTTCACCCATAACGTCCAGCCGAGCGCCACCGCGCGTGCGCTGTTCATTCATCGTAATACGCTGGAATACCGGCTGAACCGGATTTCTGAACTGACCGGACTGAATCTTGGCCATTTTGATGACAGGCTGTTGCTCTATGTTGCTTTGCAACTGGATGAGCAGGGCTGAAGTGAAGATTTGCGGCATAAAAAAGGCCAGCAATGCTGGCCTCTCTGGTCGGGCAGGAAATTAACGACCGTTACGGGTTAATTTTTCCAGATCCGATTCAATTTCAGTGATCTTGTGAGAAACCACGCTTTCCAGGTGACGCAGGTCATCCAGAATTTTGCGTTTCAGATCCACTTCAACCTGATCGCGCTGGCAAATCTGGTCCAGTTCATCGATGACATAACGCAGATTCGGGCTGATTTCCTGAACTTCTTTGTAGCCCTGGGTCGCGTGATCGGCAACAACCGTTTTGCGCTGGCGCGGATATTTGAATTTGACGCTCTTCGCGAAAAACTCACCTTTATCTTTGCGGAAGTAGATTTTCAGAATGTCGTTATTGGCTTCCTGACGCAGGCTGTAGCGGTCAATGTCGTCCGGGTTACTGATACCTAAGCTTTTCAGATTGTCATACATAGCGTTGTTTCCATCAAAAGTGAGAAGCGCGCAGACTTGTTCATGACGTCCGTCAACTGTAGACATAAATAAGCGGGATGAACATTGCGCGACAGGATTTAACTGGCGCGGATTATGACCTGGATAAAAACTAAACGCACCAGTTAATTCGCGACGCGAAGCATGTTATTTGGGAATCACTGTAAAGAAAAGATGACGGGCTGGAAACCAGCCCGTCACTTAAATCAGTCGATGGTGCGCAGCAGTTCGTTGATGCCGGTTTTGCCCAGCGTTTTCGCATCCACTTTCTTCACGATTACGGCACAGTAGAGGCTGTAGCTGCCATCTTTAGAGGGCAGGTTACCTGAGACCACCACGGATCCCGCAGGAACACGGCCGTAATGCACTTCGCCGGTCTCGCGGTCATAGATTTTGGTGCTCTGACCGATGTAAACGCCCATTGAGATCACGGAACCTTCTTCAACAATCACGCCTTCAACGATTTCAGAGCGCGCGCCAATGAAGCAGTTATCTTCGATGATGGTCGGGTTCGCCTGCAGCGGCTCCAGCACGCCACCGATACCCACGCCGCCAGAAAGGTGAACGTTTTTACCAATCTGTGCACAGGAGCCAACGGTCGCCCAGGTGTCCACCATGGTGCCTTCATCCACAAAGGCGCCAATGTTGACGTAAGAAGGCATCAGCACCGTGTTGCGGGCGATATAGGCACCCTGGCGCACAGCCGCAGGCGGCACGACGCGGAAACCGGCTTCTTTGAAACGCGCTTCATCCCAGCCTGCAAACTTCATCGGCACTTTGTCGTAAAAGCGGGTTTCTGCACCTTCCATCACCTGATTGTCATTGATGCGGAAAGAGAGCAGTACGGCTTTCTTCAGCCACTGATGCGTTACCCACTCGCCGTCGATCTTCTCAGAAACGCGCAGTGCACCGCTGTCCAGCAGGGCGATCACCTGGTTGATGGCATCACGGGTTTCGCTGTCGACGCTGGCGGGTGTGATGTCAGCGCGACGTTCGAAGGCGGATTCAATAACGCTCTGTAACTGTTGCATATTTTTTTCCTGATCTGTCATGTGCGATGCCGGGCAATACCCCGACACAAGTAAAGAGATTAATGTTTACAAATCGAGTCTGGTCACACTTTATCGTTTGGATTAAGGGCCTCTGTCAACCGTTGTCGCAACGCTTTTCGCATTTCTTCGTCCAGTGCCTGACGTTCACTGTTGGCCAGAATAAACAAATCTTCGACCCTCTCGCCGATGGTGCTGATGCGTGCGCCATGCAGTGAGACTCCGAGATCGGCAAAGACTTCACCGACCCGCGCCAGCAGGCCTGGCTGATCCAGCGCCACCAGTTCCAGATAGCTGCGACGATCGGTATGCGTCGGCAGGAAATTGACTTCGGTATCGACGCTGAAATGCCTGAGTTTGGCCGACGGACGGCGGGTACGCGGCGGCGCCCACTCTGACTGGGTTATCGCCTGCTCCAGCGCCTGAATGATCATCGGATGGCGATCCGGAGAGAGCGGGCTGCCATCCGGCTCCAGCACAATAAAGGTATCCATCGCCATGCCGTCGCGGCTGGTAAAGATTTGCGCATCGTGCACGCTGAGATTACGGCGATCGAGTTCACCTGCCACGGCGGCAAACAGGTGCGGGCGATCGGGACTCCAGATAAAGATTTCAGTCCCGCCGCGCGTGGCCTGCGGACTGACCAGCACCAGCGGTTTTTTCAGGTCGTGAACCAGCAGGTGACGGGCATGCCAGGCGATCTGATTCGGCGTATGGCGCAGGAAATAGTCAGCGCGGCAGCGATTCCAGATCTGGTGCAGACGCTCTTCATCAATGTTGTCCATCCGCAGCAGCGCCAGCGCCTGCAGGCGATGATGACGCACCCGCTCACGCAGATCCGGACTGTTTTCCATGCCGCGTCGCAACTGCTTCTCGGTGGCGAAAAAGAGCTCACGCAACAGGCTCTGCTTCCAGCTGTTCCACAGACTTTCATTGGTGGCACAGATATCGGCTACGGTCAGGCAAACCAGATAGCGCAGCCGGTTCTCATTCTGCATCACCTCGGCGAACTGCTGTATCACCGTCGGGTCCTGAATATCGCGCCGCTGTGCTGTCACCGACATCAGCAGATGATGACGCACCAGCCAGGCCACCAGCTGGGTTTCACGTGAGTTGAGACCGTGCATTTCAGCAAAGTCGAGCGCATCCTGCGCGCCGAGAATAGAGTGATCGCCGCCGCGCCCTTTGGCAATGTCATGCAGCAGCGCGGCCATCAGCAACAGCTCCTGTTGCGGCAGGCGCGGCCATAACTCGACGCACAGTGGATGCTGCGGGCGGGTGCTTTCATTGGCAAAACTTTCCAGCTTCTGCAACACCCGAATGGTGTGCTCATCTACGGTGTAGGCGTGAAACAGATCGAACTGCATCTGTCCGACGATATGGCCCCACAGCGGCGTATAAGCCCACAGCACGCTATAGCGATGCATTGGCACCAGCGCCCGGCTGACCGCGCCGGGATGGCGCAGAATCGACATAAAGGTGCGGCGCGCTTCCGGGATCTGACACAGCGGCTGTTTAAGATGACGACGCGCATGGCGCAGGTGACGCAGGGTGGTGGAGTAGATCCCTTTGATGCTGTCGTTACGCACCATGACGTAGAACATGCGCAGGATCGCCTGCGGCTCTCGCCGGAACAGCGTTTCGTCGCGCAGGTCGATCAAATCGCCACGCAGCTGGAAATCGTCATCAATAGGCCTGGGCTTTTCGCTGGTGGAGAGCGCCAGAATCGCCTCATCAAACAGCTGCAGCAGCATCTGATTCAGTTCGCCGATACGCCGCGTGACCCGATAGAAATCTTTCATCATCCGCTCGACCGGCTCATTGCCCTCGCCCTGATAATTCAGGCGTTGTGCCACGCTGAGCTGGCGATCAAACAGCAGGCGATTATCGTAGCGGGGCAGGGAGAGGTGCAGGGCAAAGCGGATGCGCCAGAGAAATGCCTGACATTCGTTGAGTTCGCTGCGCTCGGCGTCGGTGAGGAAACCAAAGCCGACCATCTCATCCAGCGTGGTGGCGCCAAAATGGCGTCGGGCGACCCACTGCAGCGTATGAATATCCCGCAGGCCACCGGGGCTGCTTTTAATGTCCGGTTCAAGGTTATAGCTGGTGCCGTGGTAACGCTTGTGGCGCTCCTGCTGCTCTTCAATTTTGGCGGCGAAAAAGCAGGATGAGGGCCAGAAACCGTCGCTGAAGATGTTTTTCTGTAATTCCAGAAACAGCGCCACATCACCGGTCAGCATGCGTGACTCAATCAGATTGGTGGCAACGGTCAGGTCAGATAATCCCTCCA
>Ga0308173_10000099_pt1 | contig 28194 bp, 20 predicted proteins | sample PhyPR1_FD_203716 | JGI IMG/M metagenome (GOLD analysis project Ga0308173, IMG submission 203716) | Soil microbial communities from UC Gill Tract Community Farm, Albany, California, United States - DLSLS.P.R1 | ecosystem: Environmental > Terrestrial > Soil > Agricultural land | place: USA... | reverse complement strand
ACGCTGGTCCGGCTGCACAGCACCGGCGTCTATCACTATCCGGATGTCCCGGAACAGGCGCGGCCGCTGGCGGAAAGCAAACTGGTTGAGAGCGTGGAAATGTTGCAGCGGTATGTGCGTCCGCCGGACGCAGGCCGCTTTCTGATCGGCGAATTCGAAGATGACCAGAACCGGCCCTACTTTCTATTGGTCAACAAAGACCTGAAGAACTCCTTTCAATTTCGGATCCTTCTGCGGCAGACCGGCAAAAAACTGATTCGTATTTCTCCCTATTCCGGGAAAGAAGAGCCTTTTGGTCGCGAGATGGACTGGCTAGCGCCCGGAGCAGGAATTCTGTTCCGGGTTCAGTAGAAATTCGATCTCCACGGAACAAATCCGCTGAACGCGGCGTACCTACTTGTGTCCTCGATATAAGGGACTGACGAATATGGCCGTTGGATGGAGCAATAGGAGTTCAGCATGCCTGACCTAAAAAAGATCGTTCAGGATCGCATTGCTTGTTTGCATCTGGAGGGAGCCGCCGACTCAAATCTGGTAGACGAACTCGCACAGCACCTTGAAGATCGCTACCGTGAATTGCAAAGCGGTGGAGCGAGTGAAGAAGAGGCCTACCAGAAGACCGTATCAGAGCTGGATGACCTGTATCCGCTGCAGGCGGAATCGAAACGGTCACCGGAGCACGATGCCGTGCCGGTTGGCGATGTGAAGCAGGGGCATTTCGCGGAAGACCTGTGGCGAGATCTTCGTTACGCCGTCCGGACGATGCGGAAAGGCCCACTGTTCGTTTTATTCGTGGTTCTGACGTTGGGCTTGGGAATTGGCGCGAACACTACCGTCTTCACAGTAATCAACACGCTGATTCTGAATCCGCTACCGGTCCCGGATTCCTCAGGTCTGGCTGCGCTTGGCGCGGCGAAGGTGGAGCACACCGCGAAATCGAGCTTGCCCCTGCCGGTCTCGTACGCAGATCTGAAGGTGTATCAAGCCAGGAACCAGGTTTTCCGCTCGCTCGCGGGGTACACGTCTCCGCTTGGCATCACTTTGCAGTCGGGTTCCGGTTCGCAGGGAGCATTCGGCGAATTGGTGACGGGCAACTATTTCTCGACATTGGGCATCAGGCCGGCAAGAGGGCGATTTTTCCTGCCTGAAGAAGACAGCGCTCCCGGCTCACATGCTGTTGCAGTGTTGAATTACGGGACCTGGCAGGCGCGCTTTGGTGGTGCGGACAACATCATTGGCAAGACGGTGCGGCTCAATCACGTGGTCTTTACCATTATCGGAGTCGCTCCGCCGCGATTCATTGGAGTGAATGCGCTGTTCGGACCCGATTTGTGGATACCGGCCGCCATGGCGGAACAGTTGCTTCCGAATGAAATGCGAGGCGTGTTCAGCGATCGCGGTAAAACGATTTTTCATAGCGTGGGCCGGCTGAAGCCGCCCATTACGCGGGCGCAGGCACAAGCGAACGTGGCAACCATCGCCGCAGATTTGGCGCGTGAGTATCCGAAGACCAATGAGGGCTACACGGCCACGGTGCGGCCGGTCAGCGATGTCCTGTTTGCCAGCTCCTTTGGCGCTTCCACGCCGATTCTGTTCGCCAGCGCCGGGCTATTGGTGGTTGTTGGGATTGTTCTGCTCATCGCGTGCTCGAATGTTGCGAATCTGCTGCTTGCGCGCTCAGCGGCCCGGCAGCAGGAGATGGCGGTCCGGCTGGCGATGGGAGCGAGCCGCCGAAGATTGGTGCGCCAACTCCTCACCGAGAGCGTGTTTCTCGGGTTCCTTAGCGGTGTAGTGGGATTCTTTATCGGTTATGCGGGCCTGCATGTCCTGTTTGGAGCGCTACCGGCTTCGGCCAACTTCATAGCGCCGAAGCTGGATGCGACGGTATTTGCTTTTGCCTTATTCATCTCCCTAGCGACAGGCTTCCTGTTCGGGACCATTCCGGCTTTCAAGGCTTCGCGCGCGAATGTGGCGGAAACGCTAAAGGAAGAGGCTCGCACCGTGGGAAGGAGCAGAAGAAGGCTCACGATGGCGAATGCTCTGCTGGTGGGCCAGGTGGCATTTTCTTTTCTGTTGCTAGTGACGGCAGCTCTGTTCTTACGAAGCATCGGGCGCGCGTATGAGATCAATCCCGGTTTCCAGACGGCGCACCTTGCGGTGTTCATGACAAATCCGGGACAGGCCGGATATGGAAAAGCACAGACCAAAGCGTTTTATCGGAACGCGCGCGAGCGTGTGGCGCGGATTCCAGGAATTGGGTCGGTATCGTGGGCTTCGAACCTGCCGCTGTGGGCCAATACGGTGAATGGATTGCAAGTGGAAGGGCGGCAGCAACGGTCGCAAGCAGACAAGATTACAACGGTCATAAACACAGTGGACCGTAATTATTTCGAAACCGCGGGCGTGGCGATCGACAGCGGACGCGAGTTTACAAAACTGGACCAAGAGGACTCGGTTCCGGTAGCGATTGTCAATGAGAAGATAGCGCACGATTACTGGCCGCGCGGAGATGCGCTCGGGAAGCGCATTCAGTTGCCAGGAGAGAAACAGACGCGGCAAATTGTGGGGATTGCCAGAACCGCCGATTATTCGGCCTGGGGCGAGCCGCCACAACCGTGCGTTTATGTGCCGCTGACACAAAACTATTCGGATGCAATGGCCCTGTACATACGCAGCAAAGGAGATCCGCAACAGGTCCTGACGCCAGTTCAACAGGAGCTACATGCCGCGGCTCCGCAAATCCGGATCAGCGTATTGACCAGGAGCACCATCATTAATGGAGGCTTGTTTCAGGCGAAAATGGGCGTGGTGCTGCTCAGTGTGTTTGGGCTGCTGGCGCTCGGGTTGGCGAGTATCGGGTTGTACGGGATATTGGCTTATTCAGTAAATCAGCGCAAGCGAGAGATCGGATTGCGCATGGCATTGGGAGCGGCCCAGGGGAGCGTCCTCCGGCTGATTCTGAAACAGGGGATGTCGCTGGTAGTGACAGGTGTGGTGATCGGGTTCGTGGCGGCGCTTTTTGTGGGCCGGTTCCTGAGCCGGATGCTGTATGGCGTTAGCGCAAGCGATCCAGCCAGTATCGCGGGAGCCGCCGCAGTGTTGTTAGCCGTCGCGTTGTTGGCGTGTTATCTACCGGCGCGCCGGGCAAGCCGTGTCGATCCGCTGGTGGCCCTGAGGGAAGGCTAGCGGGTAAACCCGCACGCGCGCGCTGAAGTTCATTAAGCCGTCGAGATCTGCACGGCATCCTCGGCGTGGAGTTCTTGCAGGCTCCAGACGCGGATAGGATCGCGCCGACGGCTTGAAACGCCTTCGGCGGCTGCCTTTGCTCCGCTCATGGTAGTAATGCACGGTATTCGATAGGTCACGGCATTGCGACGAATCGTCTGCTCGTCAGGGAAAGAGTGGCTGCCCGTCGTCGTGTAGATAACCAGGTTCAGCTTGCCGGCTTTGAGGAGATCGACCGCGTTCGGCCGCCCTTCATTCACTTTGAAAACGGTTTTGCACGGCAAGCCCGCGGCTTTTAGGGCTGCAGCCGTGCCACGCGTTGCGAACAGATCGAAGCCGAAATGGCGGAACTTCACGGCGACTTCCACGGCGGCCCGCTTGTCGCGATCGTTCACGCTGATGAAGAGCGCTCCTGAATCAGGAATGGGTGTGCCTGCCGCGAGTTGCGCTTTGGCGAATGCTTCTCCGAAACTGGCGCCGACTCCCATCACCTCGCCGGTCGATCGCATTTCCGGGCCGAGCGCCGGATCGACGCCGGGAAACTTTGCGAAGGGAAAAACGGGACTCTTGACAAAGAAATTCGGCACTGGGAGCGTTCCTGTAACGATACCGCCGGTGAGGTTCGTGAAGTCTTCCAGCTTCTTTCCGAGCATCAGGCCGACCGCAATCTTCGGCAGCGGCACACCGGTAGCCTTACTGACGAAGGGAACGGTGCGCGAGGCTCTCGGGTTTACTTCCAGCACATAAACATCGCCATTCTTGAGCGCGTACTGCACGTTCATCAATCCGATTACGTTCAGCGCGCGGGCGAGCCTGGTGGTGTAATCCTGGATGGTCCTGAGGCTGTCCTCCGGAATCGAAATCGCGGGCAGAACACAGGAGCTGTCGCCGGAATGAACCCCAGCTTCTTCGATGTGCTCCATAATGCCTGCAATCAGGACATTGCTGCCATCGCAGAGCGCGTCCACGTCCACTTCGGTTGCGTCTTCGAGAAAACGGTCGATCAATACGGGCCGCTTGACCGAGAAGCTAACGGCCTCCTGCATGTACCGGCGGACGGTTTCCTCGTTGTATGCGATCACCATCGCACGGCCGCCCAGCACGTAACTAGGCCGCACCAGCACGGGGAAACCGAGCTTACGAGCGACTTCGCAGGCTTCCTCCACGCTGGTTGCGGAGCCATTTGGCGGGGAAGGAATCGCGAGTTCATCGAGCAGATTGCCGAACAGCTTACGGTCTTCGGCAAGATCGATATTGGCTGGATCGGTACCGATGATCGGCAGGCCCGACTCTTTCAGAGGCATGGCGAGATTCAGCGGAGTTTGCCCGCCGAACTGCACAATCAAGCCATCCGGTTTTTCGACATCGCAGATGTTGAGCACTTCTTCCTGCGTAAGAGGCTCGAAGTAGAGACGGTCGCTGGTATCGTAATCGGTCGAAACGGTCTCCGGGTTGCAGTTGACCATGATGGACTCATAGCCGAAATCCTGGAGCGCGAAGGAGGCGTGACAGCAGCAGTAATCGAACTCAATGCCCTGCCCAATCCGGTTGGGCCCGCTTCCCAAAATCACGACCTTCTTGCGATCGGTGGGCGCCGCCTCATCTTCCGATTCATAGCTGGAATAGAGATAGGGCGTGAAGCTCTGGAACTCCGCAGCGCAGGTATCAACCCGGTTGAAGACCGCGTGGACACCGAGTTTTCGGCGCGTTGCTCGAACTTGTAACGGCTCCGCGCCGATGATTTCGGCAATCTGGCGGTCGCCCAGGCCGCTGCGCTTCAACTTACTGAACTCTTTCGCGGAGATGGAATCGAGCGACCGGCCGGCAAGCGACGCTTCGAGCGCCACCATTTCCCAAACCTGCAGCAGAAACCAGCGATCGATACTGGTCATCTCAAACACCTGGTCTACCGTGTAGCCGCTGGCAAAGGCAAAGCGGATGTACTCAAGGCGGTCCGGATTCGGCGTAATCAGGCGCTTGGCAATCAGATCGGGATCGAGCGACTTCGCACTGGAGGATTTCCCCGTTTCAAGGCTCCGCATTCCTTTGCCTAGAGCTTGCTTGAAGGTTCGGCCAATCGCCATCACCTCGCCAACCGATTTCATCTGGGTTCCGAGAACGGGCTCCGCTCCCGGAAATTTCTCGAACTGCCAGCGGGGGATCTTCACCACAACGTAGTCGATGGTGGGCTCGAAACAAGCTGGAGTGGCGCGGGTGATGTCGTTCTTGATCTCGTCGAGACGATAGCCGACAGCCAGCTTAGCAGCGATTTTCGCGATCGGGAAACCGGTTGCTTTGGAGGCCAGCGCAGAGCTTCGAGAAACGCGGGGATTCATTTCCACGATGACCATGCGGCCATTCTCCGGATTGATCGCGAATTGGACGTTGGAGCCGCCAGTATCGACGCCAATCTCGTTAAGGCAGCGCAGCGCGGCGTCGCGCATCATCTGGTATTCGCGATCCGTGAGCGTTTGCGCAGGAGCGACCGTAATGGAATCGCCGGTATGCACGCCCATGGGATCGAAGTTTTCGATGGAGCAGACGATGATGCCATTGCCGGCGAGATCGCGCATGACCTCCAGCTCATATTCCTTCCACCCGAGCACGCTCTCTTCGACCAGCACTTCGTGCACCGGCGAGAGGTCGATGCCGCGCTCCAGAATTTCGGCCAGTTCCTCGCGGTTGTAGGCGATGCCTCCGCCTGTACCGCCAAGCGTGAAGCTGGGCCGCAGAATAATGGGGTAGCCGATCCGCTCTGCAAATTGGAGGCCGTCGTCGATATTGTTCACCAGTTGCGATTGGGTCATGTCGAGCCCGATCTTCCGCATCGCATCCTTGAACAGCAGACGATCTTCGGCCTTTTTGATGGCGTCGATTTTTGCCCCAATCAACTCAACCCCGTATTCATCGAGTACGCCCGATTCGGCCAGTTCTACGGCAAGATTCAATGCGGTCTGGCCGCCAACGGTTGAAAGTACCGCGTGAGGCCGCTCTTTGCGTATCACCTCTGTCGCGAAAGCCAGAGTGAGTGGCTCAACGTAGGTCCGGTCCGCAAGTTCCGGATCGGTCATAATGGTCGCCGGATTTGAATTGATCAGGATGACTTCGTAACCCTCCTGCCGCAGCGCCTTGCAAGCCTGCACGCCGGAGTAATCGAATTCGCACGCCTGGCCGATCACAATCGGCCCGGAGCCGATGATCATGATCCGCTTGAGATCGGTTCGCTTCGGCATGATTAGCGCCGGTTCTCCTTCATCACTTCGGCAAATTGGTTAAACAGGTAATGCGAATCATGCGGGCCCGGCGCAGCTTCGGGATGATACTGGACGCAAAAGACCTGCTCGCTTCGGTGCCGGAACCCTTCCACGGTCTGATCGTTCAGATTGACGTGCGTGATCTCGACATCGGAATCGCGGAGCGAATCTGGATCGACGCAGAAGCCGTGATTTTGAGAGGTGATTTCGATTTTGCCGGTCTTATGATTCAGTACGGGATGGTTCGCGCCGTGGTGCCCGAATTTCAGTTTGTATGTCCTTCCGCCGAGTGCCAGGCCCAGAAGCTGGTGCCCCAGACAGATGCCGAAAACCGGCACTTTACCGATCAGGTTTTTCACTTCGCGGGACTGTTGTTCGAGCGGCTCCGGATCGCCAGGACCATTCGAAAGAAACACGCCATCGGGCCGGAGTGCGAGAGCATCGGCGGCGCTGGTATCGGCGGGTACAACAGTTACGCGGGATCCGATCTGTACCAAATGACGCAGGATGTTGCGCTTGATGCCATAATCGTACGCCACAACGTGGAACCGCGGTTCATCCGGCGCGGGCGGCTTGTCGGAGGCGGAGACCGGCTCGACACCCGAGGTCCATTCGTAGCTGCTCGAAGTAGAAACCTTTGAAACCAGATTCTGACCGGTCATGGCTGGAGCGCTACGGGCTGCTTTCACAAGCTCGTCGCGGTCGTACGCGCCGGTGGCAATGATGCCGCGCATTGCGCCCCGCTCCCGCAGGAGCCGGACCAGGCTGCGCGTATCTATCTCTGCGATAACCGGGATCCCGTGCTTGCCCAGAAAATGTTCCGCCCGGTCATCCGCGCGCCAGTTACTCGCAACGGGCGAGATCTCGCGCACGACCAACCCTTCTATATAGGGAACACTGGACTCGCAATCGTCCTGGTTCGCCCCGTAATTGCCAATCTGGGGGTTGGTAAGGACCACAATTTGGCCGCAATAGGAAGGATCGGTGAAGATTTCCTGATAACCGGTGATAGCTGTATTGAAAACCACTTCGCCGGTGCGTTGTACAGGCGCACCAAAGCTGGTACCCTCGAAGACCGTTCCGTCCTCCAGGGCGAGAACTGCTTGCTCCAACTAATAAGCTCCTAAGATTCCTTTGAAGCGCTGCAAGGATTTGCAGCATGACCGGTGGGCCGATCACTTTATTTGAGCACGTTTGGGAGGTGGTTTCAACGTCAGGCGGCGTTTTGGGCTTCAGGCTGCCTTTTCGGCGGCAATGATGCGGTGAACGCGCTCTGTATCGTAGTTTTCGGGGGTTTCGAGCTTCATGTTTTGCAGTTCCTGGTTATCGACGCGCGCCTGAGCGAGCAGAACGGTCCATCTGTGCAATTCCTGGCGGCGCTTTTCGACCGCCTGGCGGCGGGCATGCTCCTCGGCCTGCTGGTTCGCACGGTTCTGACGGAGTTCCGCTTGCTGGCGCGCGCGGCTCTGTTTCTCTTGGTGCGATTCGAAGCCAAAGTCGGATCTTCTCTTTTCGGCTCTGAGCTTTAGAAACGTGTTCAATGCTTTATAGAAGGCGCGCTCATGGGTGGTCTGGTAGCGGAGGTAGAGCGCAAGCTGTTTCTCATCTACGGAATCCGCAAAGCAGCTATTCTGGAGCACCAGGGCGCGGCTGCGCAGCCACCATGCCTGGGCCATTTGCGTGACGAGCAGGGTTTCGGTGGCTGTGGAAGGCTGGTGCTCTTCGCCCAGCTGCTGACTGAGCCGGCTGAATTCCTCCTGGTTCTCCCAACTGAGAACCCTAAATTCGCCCGTGAAGCCGTGGCGGAAATTGTTCCGGGAGGAAACGGATTTGCCGCCTTCGGATTTGGGACCGGTAGAGAGCTGCGAATTCTTCTGATTAGCGGCGATTTGAGCTGGTGTAGACATACAGATTCCTGCCGCGAGACTACAAGGCGCCGCAGAATTTTTCGGGCTAATCCATTGAAAGGACGCGGAAAAACTTTCTGGCATCCTCCGTGATGACCGGGTTACGGCGGCACGCTCTCCGGTCTATGATGGCCGTCCGATTCGGCTCATCAATATCTTGAATCGGGCATCCCTGCGGAGGCCGTCGAACCGGGGATCTACGCCCAAGAAGGCAGCCCGCGGCGAGCGCTCTTCCACCGCTTGGGCGAGCAATGCCAATGCCCGATCCCTCTCGCCCACACCTAACGATGCGATCGCAAGGTCATAAGGCGACACATATCTCTCTTTCGAAAGCTTCCTGAGATCCTGGAATAGTTTTCGCGCCTGGTCTCGCCGGCCCGCAAGCCCGTACGCGTGCGCTAAGGAGGCGATATAAACCGGGCTGCCGCCAGATAGACTGACCGCTTTCTCGAGTTCCAGGATGGCTTCCTGATACATATGCTTCTGTTCGAGTGCGTGCCCGAGCACCAGATGCACCGGCACGAAACCAGGGTCCATCTCAATGGCGTTTCGGTATTGCTCGATAGCCCGATCGTACTGCCGCGCAAAGAAGTACCGCGAACCCACCCAGGTGTTAATAATGGTTGAAAGCGGGTCGAGCTCGCGGGCGCGTTCCGCTTCCGCGATGGCTTCGGCGTGCCGTCCCACGAGTGATAAGAACTCGCCGTACCAGTGATGGCCGTTTGCGTAGTTCGGATTCAGGGCAATGGCGCGGCGGAATTCACGTTCAGCGCCGGTCCAGTCGCGATCGTAGTAAAGAGTCACGAAGGCGAGCGAGGTGTGTGCCGCCGCAAGCGAGTCGTCCAGGGCCAGGGCCTTCATGACCGCCGCCTTCGCGTGCGGAAAAGTGTCCGCAGGGGCCATGTAGGCGTACCATCCCAGCGGCAACCAACAATCCGCGAGGCCATCGTAGGCGAGCGCGTAACCGGGGTCCTTTTCAATTGCTTGCTGGAAATAGCCAATAGCTCTCTTTAGATCCACTTCGGTTCTTCTGTTCCAGAAAAACCTCCCCTTGGAATAGGCCAAGTAGGCATCCGGATCGAGAGTGTGGCGGCGGGCCAGCCGCGCGCGATCGGGTGGGGTCAAGGTTACCCGGATTTCGTCTGCGATTTTCCGGGCCACTTCGCTCTGCAACGCAAATACGTCCTTCAGATCCCGATCGTAGGTATCACTCCACAGGCGCGTGTCGCTGGGAGCCCGGATCAGCTCGACAGTGATGCGCACCCGGTCGCCGGAACGCAAAACCGAGCCATCGACAACAGCATCGACGTTCATCTGACGCGCAACCTCCGGAAGTGGCTTACCGCTTCCGCGGTAATACATGGATGAGGTTCGAGAAATGACTCGCAGAGCGCTGATGCCCTCCAGGTGCTGTCGAAGCGCATCGGCCATTCCCTCCGCAAAATACTCCTGGTCGGGATCTCCGGAAAGATTGGCCAAAGGAAGGACGGCCAGGGACCGGATCGGACCAGATCCTAGGGAACTCCGGTGTCCCCCGCGAAGGCCGAGTAGCACGCCTGCGATTATTGCGGCCATAAGAACGGCGGCTGCAATGGCCGATATCAGACGGAAATGCCGTTTCTCCGCTGTCTTGTTCTTCGGAGCAGCCGGCTGCGCCGTTTCAACGGCCTGTTGGCTCACTGGAGCGATGAAGCGATATCCGTTACGGGCAAGGGTTTCAATGAAACGAGGCGAATCGGCAGAGTCACCCAAAGCCTGCCGGAGTCTTTTGATCGCGGCATTTACGCTGTGTTCGAAATCGACGTAAGTACCCGCAGGCCAGAGGTGGTTCTGCAGTTCTTCGCGGGTGATCACCTCGCCGGGGCGCTCCAGGAGCATGGCCAGTACGCTAATCGGCTGGCCACTGAGCTTGATTCGAAGTCCGTGCTTTCGCAATTCGCGCGCCTGCTCATGGAACTCGAATGCTCCAAACCGGCAAATCCGGCCAGAGGCGGTTGATTCCGGCCTGGTAACCACGCTCGACATTTGCTTGAGGTACGATTCTACACCTGCGATCGTGCTTTCACCACTAGCCAGAACTCCAAATTATTCAACAGGATTCCATGTCACCTACGTTTCGCCTCTCTTGCATTGCACTGCTTGCCCGAACCCGCGAAGCTATTCGCACGGACAAGATGCGTACCTGTCTTTACCGGACTCGCGATTTGACTCTGTACGGCGCTCTAATCGCCCTCGCGGCAGGCGCGCAGAACGATTCCAGCGACCATCATCATGATCTGGGGAAAGTATATTTTCCGGTGTCCTGCACTCCCGAGGCACAGACGGCCTTCGAAGGCGGCGTCGCGCGCCTCCACTCGTTCTGGTACGACGAAGCCGAAAAGTCCTTTTCGCGAGTGATAAGTGTTGATCCGAATTGCGCGATGGCTTACTGGGGCATTGCGATGAGCCACTATCATCCACTCTGGTTCCCGCCCACGCCGGCCGACCTGGGAAAAGGGATGGCTGCCGTCCAGAAGGCGAAGTCGATTGGAGCGAAAACACAGCGCGAGCGCGATTACATCGCGGCTATCGAAGTGTTTTACGGGGATTCGGATAAGACGCCCTATCGAGAACGTACGCTCGCCTGGCGTAAGGCCATGCAACATCTTTCGGCGCGCTATCCCGACGACCGCGAAGCCGCCGTTTTCTTTGCGCTTGCATTGATCGCAACCGCGCCTCCGACCGACAAGAGCTATGCGAATCAGAAACGGGCGGCCGAGATTCTGAACCGAATCCTGGTGGAGCAGCCGGACCATCCGGGCGCCGCCCATTATCTGATTCACAATTACGACTCGCCGCAGCTCGCGATTCTCGCTCTGCCGGCCGCACGGACCTACGCGAAAATCGCTCCCGATTCGCCGCACGCGCTGCACATGCCGTCCCATATTTTCACACGATTGGGTCTTTGGCAGGACTCAATCGAATCGAATCTCGCCTCGGCAGCGGCTGCCAAGAAGTATATGGCGAAGGCGTTGCCGGGAGCGACTTCGCAGGACGAGCTTCATGCGATGGACTATTTGGCCTACGCGTATTTGCAGACGTGCCAAGACAAGGAAGCGAAGGGCATCGTCGAAGAAGCGAGGGCGGTAACGAAGCTTGATCAGCAGGTGCTGCAAGCCGCATATGCCTTCTCCGCCATCCCCGCGCGTTATGCACTGGAGCGAAGGCGCTGGTCGGCAGCGGCCGCGCTAGAGCTGCAGCCTGCGTGGCTTCCCTGGATGCGGTTTCAGCCCGCAGAAGCGATCACGCGCTTCGCACGTGCACTCGGCTCAGCGCGCAGCGGAAATCTAGTGGAGGGGCGAGCCGAGATCGGGAGACTGGAACTGCTTGAGAACGCACTGCGAAAGATCCGCGAGGGCTATGACTGGTCTGCTCAGGTACAGGTGCAGCGGCTTGCCGCACGGGCATGGCTGGAACACGCGGAAGGGAACCAAGAATCCGCGCTGCGGTCGATGAGAGCCGCGGCAGATCTTGAAGACAACACTGAAAAACACGCCGTAACCCCTGGACCACTTTTGCCCGCGCGCGAGCTGCTAGGCGACTTACTTATGGAACTGGACCGGCCGGCGCAGGCCTTACCCGAATACGAAAAGGTATTGCGGAGTGCTCCGAACCGATTCAATGCGACTTATGGCGCCGGACGCGCCGCGGAGCTTTGCGGAGATCGAAACAAAGCGGACAGGCACTATTCCGATCTGCTTCAGTTATGCGGGCGCGCCGATGCTCAAAGATTTGAGCTTCAGAACGCCCAGGCTTTTCTCGAAAGACGGTGACGTTAGTTGAACAAGCTCATATGAGGGCGGAAAAAGGAGACATTGGAGATGGCAAAAATCAAAACGGATAATCATGCGTTGGCTAGAACCGGGATAATACCCGCGCTGTTGGCGCTACTTCTGCTGGCCGGCAATGGATTCGCAGCAGCGGACGAGGTGACCGACTGGAACCACATCATGCTCGAAGCGACGCTATATGCGACGCCAACGGTACCCGCGACACCCGCACCTCTTACAACACGAACAACGGCTATTGTGGAGGCTGCCGTTTTCGATGCGGTCAACGGTATCGATCCGCACTACACCCCTGTTTTTGTTCAGCGCACCGGTCCACGACGCGCTTCGAAACGTGCGGCGGCCGTGCAAGCCGCGTATGCCATGTTGATTCGGCTGTACCCGGCACAATCAGACACCTTCGTTGAGCGGCGATCGGCATCGCTGACGGGCATCTCTCGCGGTTGGGACGCCGAGGATTCCGAATCAATCCAAAAGGGAATCGAGTGGGGCCAGGAAGTTGCCGACGCCATCTGGGCATGGCGGAGCAATGATGGGCTCGCGGACGTGACGCCACCTTTCACCGGCGGAACCGCTCCCGGCGAGTGGCGGCCCACTCCGCCCAAGTTCCTGTCGGGCCTTACTCCGCAACTCGCTCACATAACTCCATGGGTTATCAAATTCCCATCGCAGTTTCGCCCTTCGGGCCCCCCCGCTTTAGCCAGCGCCGAATACGCAGCGGATTTCAACGAAATCAAAGTAATGGGAAACGAGTCGAGCAGTAGCCGTACACCGGATGAAACCGATGCCGCGCTTTTCTGGAATCCTGGCAATCCGCCCGACTTCTGGAATCCCGTTGCGGTTTCGCTCGCCGACAAGCATCATTTCAACCTGTTGCAAACTGCACATCTGCTCGCGCAGGTGAATCTGGCCATGTCCGATTCCATGATCGGCTGCTGGGATGCCAAATACACCTACGTATCCTGGCGGCCGATCACGGCGATTCAGCTGGCGGACACAGATGGAAATCCCGAGACGGCGGCTGATCCGACCTGGATACCGCTTCTGGTGACTCCGCCGTTCCCGGGCTACCCGTCGGCGCACTCTTGCGCCAGCGGCGCCGCGGCCCAAGTGCTGTCTCACTACTTCGGTGAGAACACGGCAATTACTGTTACAAATGACGCGCTGCCCGGGCAGACACGCAGCTTTTCGAGCTTTTCGGCAGCTCTCGAAGAGATAGTAAACGCTCGCGTATTCGGTGGCATTCATTTTCGGACAGATTGTAATGCCGGGCAGTCGCTCGGTGTTTCTGTCGCCGATTATGTTGTAAAACATTCCCTGCAGCGAATTGACCGGTGTGATTGGCGCGACGGACGATAATGCGAAGCGGCGAGCCAGGGGACGGAATGTAATTCGGCGGCCGGTCGTCAGCGCGCCAAGGACTCGCAAACAGGCGAGCTCCGATAGCGCAATGATCAGCGCCAGGCCTCTATCTCAAACTGAAGCTCATCCGTCCCACACGCCGCAAAAATGTGGTAAGCCTGAAAGTTCAGGAGACAAATCAATGGCTAAAGTGAATGCGATTCCGCCCGGGTATCACACGGTGACGCCCTATCTGGTCCTCAATGATGCGAGCCGGGCAATTGAGTTTTACAAACAGGCGTTCGGCGCCCAGGAGCTTGCCCGGATGGGCGCGCCGGATGGAAAGATTGGCCATGCGGAGATAAAAATTGGTGACTCCATCATCATGGTCTCCGATGAGATGATGGGGAACCGGTCGCCGCAATCGTTGGGCGGTTCTGCTGTGAGCCTCTTTTTGTACGTGGACGATGTGGATTCCGTTTTCAACCGGGCGGTCAAGGCCGGCGCGAAGAGCGATATGCCTCCATCGGATATGTTTTGGGGCGATCGGTATGGGAAGCTGACCGACCCGTTCGGCCACTTATGGGGACTGGCCACTCACGTGGAAGACGTGGCTCCCGAGGAAATGGAAAAGCGCGCGAAGGCGGCCATGTCCCAAGCGGCACAACAGGCCGCGCACGGCAGTTAGGCCCAGATCTCAGCGATTTTCGTTGCGGCTCCGCGCGAGTATGATGGCCAGATGCAATCGGACTATCTGACGAAGGGCTTGCTCCTTCTGATCGCAGGTTTGCTCAGTGCGAATCTGATTCGTTCTCTGGTAAATGCGCCGCCGGTGCGGGCTCAGCCTCCGGCAGAATACAACGTCTATATCGAACCGGGCGTTCGCATGCTGCGTGCGCCCGACGGTAGCAGGCAAGTTTTGGGGAAGGTCTTCATCGACCTAGCGAATGGGAACGTCTGGGGCTACCCGACAACGGTGGACCAACCCTATCCGGTGGACGTGATGAATTCCAAGCCGCCCACATCCAAACCGTTTCTGTTAGGCCGGTTCGATCTGACCGGGATGAACGCGCACTGATTCCAAGCGCGAAGGTTCAGCGCGAAGTTTTAGCGATTGACAAGCGCCCGAAGTAGGTACATGCTTTGGGAAAGGGGTTTTTATGCGCTCTTCGCGCGTACTCTTCCCGGCCGCGATTTCGATTCTGGCCTGCCTTCCGACCGCCGGGCAATCCGTAATTTCCGTTCGATCCGGTCTCGTCAATTTCTTTGAAGGCTCCGTGTTCCTGGACAGCCAACCGCTTCAGGACAAATTTGGAACATTTGCAAGCATCAAAGAAGGCTCAACGCTTCGAACCGAGCAGGGCCGTGCCGAGATTCTGCTCACGCCGGGCGTATTTCTTCGCCTGGATCAGAACAGTGCAATCCGCATGGTAAGCGTTGCGCTGACAGACACTCGAGTGGAATTTCTGAAAGGCTCCGCCATTCTCGATTCAATGGATGCGCAGCCCGGCAACTCCCCGGTGCTGGTTTACTGGGCTTCCGAAGTCCGATTCCCGAAACCCGGAGTATACCGGTTCGATTCGGAGCCTGCGCCGCTTCTGGAAGTGTATAGCGGCGAGGCGGAGGTGAAGCACGATGAGAAGACGTCACCTATCGATTCATCAAGTGAGTTCTTCTTTCTAGCGGGCACCGAGACAAATAAGTACGGCGAAGGAAACTTCGATGCCTTCTACGACTGGGCGAAAGATCGCAGCGACGTAATCACAGCGGACAACCGATCCGCGGCACAGAGTGCGGCCGACCCGGGAGACATGGACAACGGGCTGAATCTACCGATTGGCCCGGGGACCGCTCCCGATCCTTCGATGCCAACCTATGGTGGTGGTGGGGGTTGGACTGGTCCGATTTATGGGGGTTCCAGTATGGCTGCTCCGTTCTGGAATAACTCACTTTATCCGTTCAGCCCATTCGGACCGTACGGCCTGAACCCGTACCCGTACGGCATTCTCGTCGTGTTTCCCCGGTATCGTTATCAGCGAGTGCATTCGCGATGGCCGGACAGTCCGCATTCCAACCACTGGGCTCCCAGAACTGCAGCAGTTGCTCCTGTACGCACCGTGATTCCGACCTATCAACGGTACAGGCCACCGACGTTTATATCGCGTCCGATTCCGCGTTCTTACAGTCCGCCAAGACCGGCCGTTTCGCGCCCATCGGGAGTGGCAGTGCCACGGGTTGGAATTCGAGGCGGCTTTGGAGCGCGTCCGATTGGACACCGGTGATTGCAAGGCGGGGCGATCCGGTTACTGCGTGGGAGCGTAGTAGCCCAAACGCCAGCGGGCTTTGAGCGGGGGAAGACCCTTAGGCTGTTCCAGCTTTACTTCCACTTTGCGGTATTTGCCATTTCGGGCCTGGTTCAGCGGGTAATAGGCCAGGACGTACTGGTTGCGGAGCTCGATGCCAATACGAGTTGCGATGCCGGGCAAGTCCTTTGCGTCCGAGGCAGCAAACGCGCGCCCCCCGGTCTGCTCTGAAATTTCGGATAGCAGCTTCGGTCCGGACCGCTCCGCCGCGGTCAAGGCCAGATAATCGAACGGTTCAAAGACGCCCATCGAATAAATCTGTACGTCTGCTTCGCGAATGAGGTTTTCGATCTCTTCCGCCGTGTAGCGGCTGTTGTTATCGCCGCCGTCGGAAATAATGAGAAGCGCCTTCCGGGGATTCTTTGCGCTCTTCATCTCACGGATTCCCAGGTGCACCGCGTCGAGCAAGGCCGTGAGACCCTGCGGCTCGACGGAAACGAGCCGGGACTGAATATCATCCGGGTTCCGGGTAAACGGAACAGTAAGCTGCGCGTGATCGTTGAACTCGACCAGAAAGGCCTCATCCTGGGCATTCATGGTTTTCAGGAACTGAGCCACAGCGAGCCGGGATGTCTCGATCTTCGCGCCCATGCTGCCGCTGACATCGACCAGGAGACCGACTGAGAGCGGCGCATCTTCGCCCGAAAACTGTTTAACGGTTTGATCCTTGCCATCTTCCAGGACACGAAAATCCTGCTTGTCCAGACCGAGGACAAACCGGTTCATGGCATCGGTGACCGTAACTGGTATAAGCACCAGCGTGGTATCGACCCGAATATCGATTTTCGGATCAGGCGATTGAGCCGGCGCAGCGATGGCGCAGACCCAAAGGATTGAAACAGCAAATAATGAGGCACACCGCACGGCTGCACGCCCCTGGCGAGCATGAGTCTAACATAGAAAACTGACCGTGAAGATCACCAGAATCGAAACTATACGCATTGCGGAATTTCCGCAACTTCTGTGGCTACGCGTCCACACAGACGAAGGTTTGACCGGACTCGGCGAGACATTTTTCAACGCCACTTCCGTGGAGGCCTATCTACATGACGATATTGCGCCGCGTCTCTTAGGCAGAGATGCACTGGCGATCGACGCGATCGCGCGGGATCTGGTGGGTTATCTCGGTTTCCGCTCGACCGGAGTTGAAGCGCGGGCGGCATCGGCGGTCGATATCGCGCTGTGGGATTTATTCGGCAAGTCGACCGGGAAGCCAGTCGTGCAAATGCTGGGTGGTTGGACGCGGGATCGGATTCGGACATACAACACGTGCGCGGGCGCGCAATACATGCGAAAAGCGGCGACACAATCCAGCGCGAACTGGGGCATCGGGAAACAGGAATCCAAGCCGGTTACTGGTTTCGATGATTTAAATGATTTCCTGACGCGGGCAGATGATTTGGCGGAATCGCTGCTTGCGGAAGGAATCACCGCGATGAAGATTTGGCCGTTTGATACGGCGGCTGAACAAGATTATGGACAGTACATCTCGAAGGAAGATCTGAAGAAGGCGCTTGAGCCTTTCGAGAAGATCAGAAAGCGGGTTGGCGACAGGACGGAGATTATGGTTGAATTCCATTCGCTTTGGCAACTCATGCCGGCCATGCGAATTGCGAAAGCACTGACGCCATTTGAAACTTTCTGGCACGAAGATCCCATCAAGATGGATAGCCTGGCTAGCTTGCGGCGATATGCCGAGAATTCGCCTGCGCCGATCTGTGCCTCCGAAACGCTGGCCGGGCGCTGGGCGTTTCGCGATCTGCTGCAAACGGATTCTGTTGGCGTGGTTATGTTTGACCTGTCCTGGTGCGGCGGGATATCGGAAGCACGAAAGATTGCGGCAATGGCGGAGGCGTGGCACCTTCCCGTAGCGCCTCACGATTGCACTGGACCGGTGGTGTTCACAGCCTCCACTCACCTCTCACTGAATGCGCCGAATGCACTCGTGCAGGAATCGGTACGCGCCTTTTATAAGGGTTGGTACCCGGAAGTGGTCACCGCGATTCCAAAGGTGAAGGATGGGTTTGTTACGGTTGAGGACGAACCGGGGTTGGGATGCGAATTGATGCCGGACCTTGATAAACGGTTTTCTGTTTCGAGGCGAATATCGCCGGTGAAAATCTAAACAAATATGCGGGAAGCGGCGCGAGTTGTCGAATCCAGGACATCTATACGCCCCACCATCGGCGTTGTGCTCGGCAGTGGTTTGGGCGCGTTCGCGGATTCACTGGTGCATTCGGTCCGTATTCCGTATAAGCAACTTCCTGGAATGCCGGAAGCAACTGCGATTGGTCATGAAGGCGAATTCGTGATCGGAACGCTGGGCGCAAATGGAGCGGGCACCACCGATGTGGCCGTGATGTCCGGACGCTTTCACCTGTACGAGGGCTACACCGCGAAGCAGGTGACGAGCGGCGTGTGGCTCTTTCGAGAGCTGGGGGTCCGGCAGATCGTAATGACAAACGCCGCCGGCGGAATCAATCCCGCTTACGCCGAAGGAGCACTGGTTCTGATCTCCGATCACATTAATCTGCAGGGATCGAATCCATTAGCCGGGCGAAACGATCCTACCCTGGGCGCAAGGTTTCCCGATATGACAAATGCGTATTCACCCCGGATGCGCGCGCTCGCGTTCGAAACAGCCCAGGAACTTGGAATCCGACTGGAGGAGGGAGTCTACGCGGCCGTGCTTGGTCCCAGCTATGAAACTCCGGCGGAGATCCGCTATTTGAAAATCATCGGCGCGGATCTGGTCGGCATGTCGACGGTTCCGGAAGTAATTGCGGCCAATCACATGGGCATGGATGTGCTTGGAATCTCCTGCGTGACCAATCTTGCGGCCGGGTTGAGCGGCGAAAAGCTGGACCATGGAGATGTGCTCGAGACTGGACGGCGCGTATCCGGCACGTTGTTAAGACTGTTGGCAGGACTGCTTCCTAAATTAGAGCGCCCATGAGCCCATCCGGAAGTCTGGTGCTGTTCGATATTGACGGGACACTAATGCGCGGGGCAGGCCAACACCACCGAGAGGCGCTGGTGGAGGGAATCCGCCGTGTAACCGGACGTTTGACGACGCTGGATGGCGTCCCGACGTCAGGGATGCTGGATCGCGATCTGATTACCGCAATGCTTCGCGCGAGCGGCGAAGGCAACAGCCGTATTCAGAAATCGCTAAGCCGTATCGTTGCCGAATGCCAGAGTTGTTATGCGGCAAACTGCGCGACCGATCTGAGCGCGTTCGTTTGTGTGGGAGTTCACGAGGCTCTTCGAGGGCTGTTCGCGCGAGGAGCAAAAGCAGGCTTAGTGACCGGCAATCTGAGTACGATCGGCTGGAAAAAAGTAGAGTTGGCCGGCTTGCGGGAATACTTTTCGGTGGGTGCTTTCGCGGAAAATGGACGGACCCGGACGCACCTGGCGCAGATAGCCGCGCAACGCGCCCGACGGGAGCGGCTAATCACGAAAGATGCTCGCATTTCGCTGATCGGCGATCACATGAACGACATCCAAGCCGCAAAAGCGAACGGGTTTCAAGCGATCGCGGTCGCGACGGGAGTCATCTCACTTGCGGAGTTGAAAGCGGCAAAGCCTGACATTCTGGTCTCGAATTTAAGCGAGCTGGATTTGGAAAAACTGCTGTAGTTCTACTCGACTCGGCAAAAGCAATACAAAAATTGTTGTGTGGTTCCAAACGGAGTGCGATGCAACTCCTGGGAGCTTTCCAGGAGCCGAAACCGTTCGCCGAATTGATCATGCAACAGGCGGCCGTCATATCGCACAACATCAAGACCGCTGCACTTGGTGGGGCCTTCCGGTCCGAACGTACTGACAATCACGTGACCGCCGGGACGCACAGCGCGGGCAACCGCGTGAACGTAGGCAGATCGCTGCTCGGGTAACGTCAGAAAATGGAATACCGCCCGATCATGCCATACATCATAGGAACAGGGGCGGCAGAAAACGCTGGTCACGTCCGCAACCAGCCAGTGAATGCGCGAGGCACGCGGGCCTAATCGCTGCTTTGCTACCGCGAGGGCCGTCTCTGAAATATCAAGCACCGAAACGTGCTGGTAGCCCCGCGCCAGAAGATCGCCCGCCAGGGTAGATTCACCGCCGCCGACATCAACAATCGAACTGGAAAATCCGGAGGAGGCCCGCTCAATCAAAGCGAGCGATTTTTCCAGATGAGGAGTGTACCAACTGAGAGCGTCAGGCGGTTTTGTGCTGTAGATTTTCTCCCAATGCGCTCTGGTATTCATCCGATACGCCTGCCGAAACGTCGCTTTAATCCTATACTGACCATTGTGCGCTTCTACCGGCATCACATCTACACGCACCTGGTAAGCCTGCTAGGCAATCCCAAACCTATTCGGGAAATACGACAGCAGATTATCCCAAAAGCGCAAGGGACTGTCCTCGAGATCGGCGTAGGTCCCGGCGTCAATTTTGCTCATTACAATCGCGCACGAGTGGGCAAGGTCTACGCGCTGGAACCGAACCCTGGCATGCTCCGGCTTGCCGAAAAAGAACGGGACAAGCTGAATCTGAATCTCGACATTGAGTTTCTGGAATTTCCCGGGGAGCGCATTCCTCTGAGCGATCATACAGTCGATACCGTTGTTAGCACCTTCACCTTCTGTACGATCCCCGCGGTGGCGGAAGCAATCCAAGGTCTCCGGCGGGTATTACGGCCAGGCGGCAACCTGATTTTCTTCGAGCACGGAATCTCTCCGGATTTGGAAATTCAGCGCTGGCAGCGCCGCTTGGAACCAATCGGCCGGCGCGTGTTCGGTGGCTGTCACCTGACGCGGGATATTCCCGCGCTGCTTGCAGAAGCGGGCTTTCGGATCCAGCAAATGGAGACCGGTTATCTGGCCGAATTCCCTAAAGCCTGGACCCATTGCTGGTGGGGAGAAGCAACTCCGCAATAGCTGCACGAACCTTTACGCAAGTGCTTGTCTCTTTTGTGGAAATATCTGGCATTTTTTCGATACTTTCACTATGCTTATGTAGCCAGCGTTTATTCAAGGAGGGTTAAACCTGTGACACGTTCTTTTCGATATTGGTCTGGCTTTAGCGCCATCATATTCGCGGGCCTTTTTGCGGCAAGAGCGGAAGGACAAGCAAGAATTCGATTGATCGGGCCAGTAACAACGGACCAAGGAGTCGAATTCAATGTTTATCTCCCGTTGCGGCACACCGACGAACTGGATCGATTACTGGAAGCGCAGCACACACCTGGAACAGCGGAATTTCATAAGTGGCTGACTCCGGCGCAATTTCGGAACCGTTTCGGGCCAAGTTCGGAAGATATTGCCACACTGTCACAAATACTTGGCGAAGCTGGTTTCACTGTGACGGGTACGCACGCTCACGGAGTACGCGTTCGGGGAACAGCGGGGGCGGTACAACGGGCTTTCGGAGCACCAATTTCCAGCGCCATGACAGCAAACGGCAGGATGCGCATGGTAACGAACGAGCCATTCACGATGCCGGCAGCGCTTCAGCGAATGGGAGCGCGCATCATACATTTCGCGCCGTTACCCGAGCTTCGGTCGCAAGCGCGGCGCATGGCAGGACCCATTTCGCTCGAGAATCGCTACTCTCCTTTCGGCGGGTACTGGTTTGACGATCTGAAGCAGGCATACGATTTTCCATCGGTTCAGTCACTGAACGGCGCAGGCAGGACGATCGCAATTATTTCCGTTTCGGATTTTCTGGACTCCGATATTAAAGCGTTCTTCGCTCACGAATCAACCAAAGCCGCACGGATTTTTCCGCCGCGCATCGTCCGATTCCCGATTGCCGGTGGATCGCCGTTCGATCCCAGCAGCGGAAGTTCTTTTGAAGCCGAACTGGACCTTGAACAGGCGGGAGGGATGGCTCCGGGGGCAACGTTAGTGCTGGTCAATCTTCCTGACGCCTCGCTAGGTTCCTTTATCGATGGTTATCTCACCCTGGTTAACGATAACTTCGCCGATATTGTAAGCACCTCGTTCACGGCCGGAGCGGAAGCTCTGTATACGGCCGCATACAACGCGGGGCAGGATTTTACGGGCATCCTGCAGGTGTTCGACGATGTATTCAAACAAGGTAATGCGCAGGGGATCACATTTGTAGAGGCTTCGGGGGATAGCGGAGGCGTTCCGACGCCACCGCTGGCATATTTCACCAAGGCGCCCCAATTTCCGCCGGTAGTGGTTGGAAGATTCCAGCGCGGCGTCGAGACCTTTAATTCCAGTTCCCATGTAACTTCAGTGGGTGGCACAAATCTGAAGACTACCTTCGATCCGCCGAGCCTGGAATCCAGTTACGTGAATGAAAACGCCTTTGGCGATCCCGAAGTGCCTTATGATCCGTATGGCGTCGGCAACCTGGTCGCCGGCGGCTTTTGGGGTTCGGGCGGTGGGGAAAGCATTCTTTACTCCAAGCCTCCTTATCAGCGGTTTATCGATACCGGAACCACAAATCGCGCGGTACCCGACATTTCACTGCAAATGGGCGGCTGCCCAAGTGGACTCGCGAGGCTGCCTTGCAGAAAGACCGACAGCTTCACCATTGAGTTCTTCGCAGGACAATTGGTCGGCGTGATTGGAACCAGCGTGTCGGCTCCCGACTTTGCCGGTATTCTGGCGCTCAAAGAACAATTCCTGGGAGGATCGAGGCTGGGCAACGTGAATTACGAGATTTACGCGATCGCCGCGGCTCAGCCGGCTGTTGCGAATTCGCCGATCGATTTTCTGCACCAGGGACAGCCGGGCTTCAACGGCGGTTTTCATACGACGGCCACGGGTTATAACCTGGTGCTGGGCGTCGGGACACCGCTTGTGAAGAACTTCATCTTTGCACCCGAGCTGCCGGCTGCAGGGAATCCACAAACAAAATCGAACCCATAGAGACTTAGCTGATGCGGGCCGGGCGCTCCCCGGCCTTTTACTGTGCTGTTTCGGGGACGTAGTACTGAATAGTTCGTGCGCTGATCGCTTCGCCGCGCACAACTTCAACGTACACGTTCCACTGACCGGCATCCGGAAATACGGGCTTCGCAATGTATACACCGGGGCTAACGGCAGGCGCGTCGAATACCTTTACATCAGTGTGTTCCGTCGTTTCAATCTGCAGCTTGACTTTGGCCTGAATCAGCGGCTTGTGAAGGTCGTCCGTCACATCAATTTCGAACGGAATGGCCGCCCCGGTTTGCAACACGGCTTTCGGTTCAAAACGAATGATGAAATTTCCTTCGTGCCGCTGCTGAGCTGGCAGGAGCACGGCTGCGGCAAAAAGAAGAGCGGCGGCAGTTTTCACGCTCTTATTCTAGCCGTCGGTCTACGCGCGGTTCAGGCCTACCTGCATGCTACCCTTTAGCTTCCCGCCTGCCGATGAGGAAACTTCTTGCCTTAAACCGTGGTGAAATTGCAATCCGAATTCTGAGAGCTGCAAACGAGCTGGGTTTGCGGACCGTCGCCGTGTATTCCCAGGAAGACCGGCTGAGTCTGCACCGGTTCAAAGCCGATGAAGCCTACCTTATCGGGGAAGGCCAAGGACCCGTTCAAGCCTACCTGGATGTGGACGGAATTGTCTCGCTGGCGGTGGAGAAGGAAGTGGATGCAATTCATCCGGGTTATGGATTTCTTTCCGAAAATCCAGCGCTTCCACTGGCTTGCCAGCGCGCCGGCATTACGTTTGTGGGTCCGAGCGCGGATATTCTGGAGATGCTTGGCGATAAAACGGCCGCCCGGAAGCTGGCCCAGCGCACCGCGATTCCAGTGGTTCCGGGGACGGAAGATCCGGTTGATCCCGCTAGTCCGGAGATGGAGCGGATTGCCCGCGAGATTGGCTTCCCGCTGATCATAAAGGCGGCGTTCGGCGGGGGCGGGCGCGGCATGCGTGTCGTGGATTCGGCCGCCAATCTGAAAACGAAGTTGCAAGAGGCAAGCCAGGAAGCAGGCGCCGCGTTCGGCAATCCCGCGGTTTTCCTGGAGCGATACATACGCCGGGCCAAGCACGTCGAAATTCAAATCATCGGCGACACGCACGGCAATATTCTGCACCTGTATGAGCGGGACTGCTCGGTACAACGGCGTCACCAGAAAGTGGTTGAGATCGCTCCGGCAATTGGCCTTCCTGATTCGGTGCGCCAGGCGCTTGCGGATGCCGCCGTGAAACTGGCGCGTGCAGCCGGTTACTACAACGCGGGCACGGTCGAGTTTCTGGTTGACGCCGACACGCTGGAATGGTTCTTTATCGAAGTGAATCCACGTGTCCAAGTGGAGCACACGGTGACCGAAATGATCACCGGCGTCGATATCGTTCGCACGCAGATTCAGATAGCGCAGGGATTGAGCCTGCACGGAGAAGAGATCGGGCTGCCCGCGCAGAATGCGATTCCCCTACACGGAACCGCTTTGCAGTGCCGTGTCACGACGGAAGATCCGGCGAACAACTTCATGCCCGATTACGGCAAGATCCACACCTACCGCTCGCCTGCGGGATTTGGCATCCGGCTGGACGGGGCATCCGCTTATGGCGGCGCGGTCATCTCACCGTATTACGATTCGTTGCTGGTGAAGGTGACGGCCTGGGGCAGCAACTTCAAGCAGGCCTGCCAGCGCATGGACCGGGCCCTCCGCGAGTTTCGGATTCGCGGAGTAAAAACGAATATTCCGTTTCTCGAGAATGTTGTCAACAATCCGAGTTTCCAGTCGGGTGAAATAACGACATCGTTCCTGGATGAAACGCCCGGCCTTTTCACGTTTCTTCCCAGGCGTGATCGCGCAACGAAGCTGCTGAGATACCTGGCCGATGTAGTTGTCAACGGAAATCCAGAGGTGGCGAATAGGCCAAAACCTGCAGTCCTTCGTGAACCCCCCGTTCCTCACTCTTCGCTCGCAGAACCTCCGCAAGGGACTCGTCAACTGCTCGACCGGATGGGTCCCAAGAAATTTGCAGAGTGGATTTTGGAGCAGCGCGGCCTGCTCATGACGGATACGACTTTTCGCGACGCGCATCAATCGCTGATGATGACGCGAGTACGCTCTTACGACATGCTGCGCATTGCCGGTTATGTGGCAAGAGAGCTACCCCGGCTTTTTAGTCTGGAGATGTGGGGTGGAGCAACTTTCGACGTAGCGATGCGGTTTCTTCTGGAGGATCCGTGGAACAGGCTGCATGCTTTGCGCGAACGAATTCCGAACATCTGCTTTCAGATGCTACTGCGGGCTTCGAATGCGGTCGGCTATACGGCCTATCCGGACAATGTCGTTCGTGAGTTCATCCGGGAAGCCGCGGTGCAAGGCATCGATGTCTTCCGCATTTTCGATTCGCTCAACTGGCTGCCGAATATGCAAGTTGCGGTTGAAGCTACGCTGGACACCGGCAGGTTCTGTGAAGCGGCGATCTGCTACACCGGCGACATACTTGATCCAGCAAGGGACAAGTATTCACTCAACTACTACGTGCGGCTCGCGAAGGAACTAGAGCGCATGGGAACGCACATACTGGGCGTGAAGGATATGGCCGGATTGCTGCGGCCGTATGCAGCGTACAAACTGGTAAGGGCGCTAAGGGAGGAAGTCGGGATACCCATTCATCTGCATACGCATGACACGAGCGGGATCAACGCTGCAACCATTCTGAAAGCATCCGAAGCCGGAGTGAATATTGCCGATGGGGCGATCTCCGCAATGAGCGGCACCACCAGCCAGCCGAACCTGAATTCAATTGTGGCGGCGCTCGCGCACACTGAACGCGATACGGGCCTGAACTTCGACGCGCTGAACCGCTGCTCGGATTACTGGGAAACGGTGCGCACCTACTACACGCCGTTTGATCAGGCGCCGAAATCAGGCACCGCGGATGTGTACATACACGAGATGCCAGGCGGCCAGTACACAAATTTGAAGGCGCAGGCTGAGGCCATGGGGCTGGGCGGCCGTTGGCCTGAGATCGCGCGCATGTATGCAGACGTGAACATGGCGTTCGGAGACATAGTGAAGGTGACGCCGTCGAGCAAAGTTGTGGGCGACCTCGCGCTGTATCTGATCAGCCACGATCTGAGCGTGAAGGATCTAGAGAACTTGCCGCCGGATCGCCAGCTCGCGTTGCCAAATTCGGTTGCCGACATGTTCATGGGATCGCTCGGGCAGCCGGAGGGCGGGTGGCCGTCGAAGCTGCAGGAAGTTGTCCTGCACGGAAGAAAACCGTTCGAGGGACGGCCTGGCGCGCAGCTTCCGCCTGCCGACCTTGGGCAAGCGGCCTCTAAGGTGAAGCAGCAGACCGGCTCAACCAGCCGTACCGACCTGATGAGCTATCTAATGTACCCGGATGTGTTCGCGAAATTCGCGGCAGCGCGCTCGCAATACGGCGAACTCGAGGTATTGCCTACGCCGCAATTCTTTTACGGTCTGGCTGAACGAAACGAAGTGACGATCGAGCTCGAGCCTGGCAAAACGCTGATCATCCGGCTTCTGACAGTGGGAGAGGTTAGGGCGGACGGAATGCGAACGGTGTTCTTTGAGTTGAATGGCCAGCCGCGCGAAGTTGAAATACGGGACAAATCGTTCAAGGAGGAAGTCGCGGCACGCCGGAAAGCGGATCCCGCGAAACCGGGCGACGTGGGTGCGCCGATTCCGGGCGCGGTAACGACTCTCCATGTAGAACCCGGCGAGAAAGTCAAGAAAGGCGATCGCCTGCTTGTGCTCGAAGCAATGAAAATGCAAACCAGTATCTATGCACCGGTCGCCGGCGCAGTAAAGGAGATTGCTGTTAAGGCGCGCGACACAGTGGAGTCTCACGATTTGCTGGTCATCATTGAATGAACCGAACATCCGCCGCTAGACTGGAATGTGTGCCACGCACGTGGGGGCGTAGCTCAGGTGGATAGAGCACCTGCCTTCTAAGCAGGTGGTCGCTGGTTCGAGTCCAGCCGCCCCTACCAATCAAGCGGCTTCCATTGGATCCATGACTTCCGTCGCGTAAGGCGAAAGAGCTTTGAACGCCTCCGCGTAAGACAGGACCCGAATTACTCGCTAAATGCTAAGTTGAGAGAGGGCCGCTTGATGGACACCCTCACAGAATCGGTATTGGCTACGTTTGACTCCAAGCCCCAGCTCGTTTGGAATCTCAAAGCTTCGGATAAAGTCGAGGCTCGCTTCGACGTTGAAGATATCCGAGCAACCGTTCAATTTGCCCATTTAGATGAAAATTGGAAGGTCTCATTCGGAACTTCTAAAGAACGAATGCCGTTGGCGTTCCAAGTCTTCAGCGGCGTATTCGAAGCGGTGCACGAGTTTTTATTGGTCCGGCAACCGGAGAAGCTGGTATTCACCACAAAAGCGGAGCCGCTCGGACGTCTGTACGAAGGTTACCTAGAGCGTAAGGACACAGAACTCGCTGAGATAGGCTACGCAATGGCTACGGTGAAATCAACACCGCTGGCTGAGTTCATCATCCTGAAACGCACCCCGTCCGCTTGGAAGAAGTAAACCCCCTTTTCGAGCAAACATCCTTAGTTAATTCAGACGATGCGGATTGCCTGTATACATGCTCATCCCGATGACGCGGAGATTCTGGCTGGAGGCACGCTCGCGCTGCTTGCAACGCTTGGACACCAGATCACGATTGTGACCATGACCGCAGGCGATTGCGGGTCGGGAACGTTTAGCGCGGGCGAGATATCCGCTGTTCGCAAAGCTGAAGCGGCGGCTTCGGCGGCGCTGATCAAGGCGGAATACCGCTGCGCCGGTTTTTGGGATTTATCCATTTTCGATAACGATGAATCTCGACGGAAAGTAACCGGAGTGCTGCGGGAACTGCGTCCCGATATCGTGCTGACCGCCTCGCCGAGCGACTACTTGTGCGATCACGAAGCCACCAGCCGACTCGTTCGGGATGCCTGCTTCACGGCTTCCGTTCCGAATTACACCACGCCTACGCCGCAACCGGCGCTTGCTGCGATTCCGCCGCTGTACTTTCTTGATCCAATCGGGCAGATGGATCGAAGCGGCGAAATTGTTACTCCTGACTTCACCATCGATATCGCCTCAACTTTCGCTACAAAAACCGCGATGCTCGCCCGGCACAAGAGCCAGCGAGCATGGCTCAAGCAGCAGCACGGTCTGGACGATTATTTAAGGCAAATGGAAGATTGGACGCGCGCTTGTGGAGTCAGAGCCGGGGTGGTCTTCGGCGAAGGATTCCGGCACTATAAAGTGCATCCTTATCCGCATGAACCTGTGCTTCAACGAATTCTCGCAGCGCATGTTGTAAATGCAAGCCGTAA
>Ga0308173_10000098_pt1 | contig 28264 bp, 30 predicted proteins | sample PhyPR1_FD_203716 | JGI IMG/M metagenome (GOLD analysis project Ga0308173, IMG submission 203716) | Soil microbial communities from UC Gill Tract Community Farm, Albany, California, United States - DLSLS.P.R1 | ecosystem: Environmental > Terrestrial > Soil > Agricultural land | place: USA... | reverse complement strand
GTCCCAGCGACATCCAGGTACAGAGCATCGTCCACGGCGTGCTGAGCCTCGAGCTGCGCACGCCGGACTACGGCGTGATGCAGCGGCGCCTGCAGGTCCTCAAGATGCGCGGCAAGGCGTATCGCGCCGGGTTCCACGACTTCGTCATCGTCCAAGGCGGGTTGCGCGTCTTCCCGCGGCTCGTCGCGGCGGAGCACCAGATCGACTATGCGGCGGACGTGATGGAGAGCGGCATCCCGGAGCTCGATACGCTCATGGGCGGCGGCCTTTCACGGGGCACGAGCGCGCTGCTCGTCGGCCCGGCGGGAGCGGGGAAGTCCACCTTCGCCACGCAGTACGCCGTCCAGGTCGCACAGCGGGGTGAACGCTGTGCCATGTTCATGTTCGACGAGAGCGAGCGGACGTTACGGCAGCGGGCCCAAGGCGTGGGGATGAATCTCGAAGCGCAGATCGATTCCGGGCGCATCTGCATCCGCCAGGTGGACCCGGGCGAGCTTTCGGTGGGCGAGCTCGTGCAGCTCGTGCGCACGGAAGTCGAGGAGCGCGGCGCAAAACTCGTGGTCATCGACAGCCTCAACGGCTATCTCAACGCCATTCCTGACGAGCGCTTCCTGACCCTGCAGCTGCACGAGCTTCTGAGCTATCTCGGCCAGCGCGGCGTCACGTGCATCCTGGTGATGGCGCAGTCGGGCATGGTCGGCACCATGACCTCGCCAGTGGATGCAAGCTACCTCGCGGATACGATCCTGCTGTTGCGTTATTTCGAGGCCGCCGGTGAAGTGCGACAGGCGATCTCGGTGCTGAAGCGCCGCGGCGGGCCGCACGAGCGCACGATCCGCGAATTCCGCTTCACGCCCAACGGCATCCAGATCGGTCCGCCGCTGTCGCAGTTCCACGGCGTCCTCACGGGCGTGCCGAGCTTCCTGGGCGGTGAAGGCCGCCTCCTGGAGGAAGGCGGACCATGACGGTGCACGATCTCGAGCGCCGGGTTCTGGTGCTCGCGCCCACCGTTCGTGACGCTGCCAACACGACGCAGATCCTCGGCCAGGCGGGGATTCGCACGACGGTGTGCCGCGAGCTGCAGGCGCTGCTGCACGAGCTGGAGGCCGGCGCCGGCGCGGTCGTCGTGACCGAGGAAACGCTGGCCGCAGGCCGCATGGGCAGCCTCACCGGGTTCCTGCGCAAGCAGCCCAAATGGTCCGACCTGCCGTTCATTGCGGTCACGCGCGGCGGGCCCGATTCCGTGGCCGCCGTGCAGGCGATGGAAACACTGGGCAACGTGATCCTGCTCGAGCGTCCGGTGCGCATGTCCACGTTCATCACCGCGGCACGCACGGCGTTGCGCGAGCGGGAGCGTCAATACGAGCTGCGCCGGTTGCTCGCCGAGCTGCGCGAATCGGACCGGCGCAAGGACGTGTTCCTGGCCATGCTCGCGCACGAGCTGCGCAATCCGCTTGCGCCGATTCGCAACGCAAGCGAGATCTTCCGGCGCGCGGACGGCGGCAACCCGACGCTGCGCCTGGCCGCCGAAATCGTCGATCGCCAGGTCACGCAGCTTGCGCGCCTCGTCGACGACCTGCTCGATGTGTCGCGCATCACGCAGGGCAAGGTGAAGCTGCGGCGCGCCCGCGTGCATCTGCAGACGCTGATGACCCAGGCCATGGAGACCGCCCTGCCGATCATCGATGCGAAGCACCAGCGGCTGTTCGTGCGCGTGCCGAGCGAGCCGATCTACCTCGAGGCCGATCCGGCGCGCCTCGCGCAGGTGCTCGGCAACCTGCTCAACAACGCGGCGAAATACACGGGCGACGGCGGTCACATCTGCATCGCCGCGCGGCTCACGCGCAACCACACGGTGGTGGTGCGCGTGCGCGACAATGGCGTCGGCATTCCGGCGGGCATGCTCGACAACGTGTTCGAGCTCTTCACGCAGGTCGACACATCCCTCGACCGCTCGCAGGGCGGCCTCGGCATCGGGCTCACGCTGGTCAAGGCGATCGTGGAGCTGCACCATGGCCGCATCCGCGCCCGCAGCCGCGGCGTGGGTCACGGCAGCCGGTTCACCTTCTGGCTGCCGGCGATGCCGCGCGGCGCCTCGGCGCCGGCGGTCAAGCGCAACGGCGCGGCACGGCACGAACGGCATCAACGCCGCCTGCTGCTGGTCGACGACAACATCGATGCCGTCGAAAGCCTCGCCGTGCTGCTCGAGGCGGACGGTCACGAGGTGCGCACCGCACACGACGGCACGAGCGCGCTTGCGCTGGTGGAATCGTTTCGCCCGGATCTCGTCGTGCTGGACATCGGGTTGCCCGGCATGAGCGGTTACGAGATCGCGCAGCGCATCCGCGCGCGGCCGGAGTTCGGTGCTCCAACCCTTGTCGCGCTGACGGGTTACGGCCAGCAGGAAGATCGCAAGCGCGCGCGGGCCGCGGGCTTCGACCATCATTTCATCAAGCCGGCGGACGTCGGCGCGTTGCAGCGGCTGATCGGCTGACGCGCCGGGGAGGCCTGCGGCCGCCGGTGCCGTATGATGGACGTGCGCGCGTGCAGCGCGCCCGCATCCATTCGCCATGATCACCGCCGAGCTCCTGCGCCGCATTCCACTGTTCGAGTCCGTTCCTGCCGCAGAACGCGAGTCCATCGCCGCGCGTGCGGCCGACATTCACCTGCGGCCGCACGAGTGGCTGATCCAGGAAGGCGAGCTGCCGAGCTTCTTCTTCCTGCTCGAGGGCGGCATGGCGGTCTCCAAGCTCGTGGGCGGCACGGAGAAAGTCATCGGGCAATACGGGCCCGGCGAATTTTTCGGCGAAGTGCCTCTCCTGCTCGGCGCTCCCGCCATCGCGAGCCTGCAGGCCGTCGAAGCTTCGCGGGTGGGCCGCCTCGATCCCGCCGATTTTCGCGAGCTGGTCGCGGGCTGCCCGTTCCTGTCCGCGCGGCTGATGGCGACCATGGCGACGCGCGTGGAGCGCCTGCAGCAGCTGCAGGCGAACACGCCCGTCGCGGGCGTGACGCTCATCGGCCACCGCTACGACATCGACTGCCACGCGCTGCGCGACTTCCTGGCGCGCAACCATGTGACCTATCGCTTCGAGGACATCCGCGGGCAGGGCGTGCACGACGCGAACGCGCGCTTTCCGGTGCTGGTGCTGCCGGATGGCGAGCGACTGGTGACGCCGACGTTTCGCGCCGTCGCGTCCGCCCTGGGCCTGACGACCGAGCCCGGTGCCGGCGTCTATGACGTGGTGGTCGTCGGTGGCGGCCCAGCGGGGCTCGGCGCCGCGGTGTACGGCGCGTCCGAGGGCCTGCGCACGTTGCTCGTCGAGCGCCACGCGCCCGGCGGCCAGGCGGGCACGTCCTCGCGCATCGAGAACTACCTCGGCTTTCCGAGCGGCGTCGGCGGTGACGAGCTTGGCACGCGCGCGCTCGCGCAGGCCCGCAGGTTCGGCGTCGACATCCTCGTTGCGCGCAACGTCGAGCGCATCGAGCCCGCGCCGCCCGATGGCCTGCATGCGGTGGTCCTCGATGGCGGCACCCGCGTGCCCACCCGCGCCATCGTGCTCGCCAGCGGCGTGACCTGGCGCGAGCTGGAAGTCCCCGGCGCGGCCGATCTGGTCGGCCGCGGCGTGTATTACGGCGCCGCGCGCACGGAGGCCGCGACCACGCGTGGGCAGGACATCTTCCTCATCGGCGGAGGCAATTCGGCGGGCCAGGCGGCGATGTTCTTCGCCAATTACGCGCGTACCGTGACCATGCTGGTGCGCGGGCCGTCACTGGCCGCCACGATGTCGCACTACCTCATCGAGCAGCTGCAGTCGAAGGAGAACGTGACGATCATGACGCGCCAGCAGGTCGTTGCGGTCGAAGGCGGCACGCACCTGACGGCGATCACCATCGAGGATCGCGCGAGCGGCCTGCGGCGGCGCGAGCAAACGCCTGCGCTGTTCGCGTTCATCGGCGCCGACGCGACCACGCACTGGCTGCCGGCCGCACTGATCTGCGACGAGCGCGGCTACATCTGCACCGGACGTGACGTGATGGACCTGGTGGCGCGGCAGGCGGGCGACTGGCCCCTCGCGCGCGATCCCTATCTGCTGGAAACGAGCGTGCCGGGCATCTTCGCTGCCGGCGACGTGCGCCACGGATCGATCAAGCGCGTGGCCTCGGGGGTGGGCGAGGGCAGCATGGCCATCGCCTTCGTGCATCAATACCTGGCCGAGGCGCACGTCGCGCCACCGCCTGCGCGGCCGCGCGTACCAGCGCCGGCGTGAGGCCTCAGCCCGCGCGCTTCTGCGGCGGGTAGAGCACGGTGAGGTTGCGCCGGGGCGGCCCATCCACCGCCGGCGTGCGCTGGCGCATCTCGCGGCGCACGCGCGCGAACGTCTTGCGGATGTCGGTCTGCGTGCTGGGCACGTAGCGGAAGGTCGGATCGAGCAACGATTTCACGGTGAAGCTCCTGCGGTGCGACACGTGCGGACGATACGGACAGGACACACGGCCGCCTATCAGCGGCCGCCGGCATGCGCTGTCATCCGCGCTGGTCGGTCCGTGTAGGAGCAACGCCTAATCCAGCCGGACCCGCAAGCATGCGGCTGCGCGTCCCGACGACCGTTGCGCCGCTAAACTGACGCTCGAGGCATTGCATGAGCTTGATCCTTGAACGTCGACGCTGAACCCGCGGCCGGTGCACAACGCGGGCTGCTGCCGCTGCTCGCCGTCACGGTGTTCGCCTCCGCGAGCACGGTGCACTTCCAGACGCCCATGCTCGGGCGGTTCGTGACCGAGTTCGCCGCCACGCCAGCGGCGGTGGGCTGGATTCCGACCCTCGCGTTCACCGGCTTCCTGGTCGGCATCCTGCTGCTCGTCCCGCTCGGCGATCGCATCGACAAGCGCCGCCTCATCCTCGCGCATCTCGCGGGACTGATCGTGGCGGTGTCTGGCATGGCGCTGGCGCCTTCGTTGCCATGGTTGTGGGCGGCCAGCTTCGCCATCGGCGTATGCGCCAGCCTGTCGCAATACGTCGTGCCGCTCGTGGTGGAGCTTGCGCCGCCGGGTGCGCGCGGCGCAGCCGTGGGGACGGTGATGTCGGGCTTGTTCGTCGGCATCCTGTTCGGACGCATCGCGGGCGGCATCGTGGCTGCAACGCTCGGGTGGCGCTGGATGTACGTCATCTCGGCGTGCATGCTGATCGCGCTGACCGTTTCTTTGGCACTGCGCCTGCCACCATCGCCTGCGCGCACCACGCACCGCTACGGCGAGCTCATCGCGTCGCTGCTCGCATTGTATCGGGCGCAGCCGCTGCTTCGCCGTGCATCCATGGTGCAATTCCTGCTGGCGCTCGGGTATGGCGGATTCTGGGCCACCCTCGCTGCGCTGCTTGCGATGCGGTATGGCTACGGCCCGACCGTCGCCGGCCTGATCGGCATTCCCGGTGCAGCGGGGTTGCTCGTGGCCCGGCCGGCAGGACGCGCGCTCGACCGGCGCGGACCTGGGCCGGTGGTGGCGATCGGGGTCGCGGTGTTCGCCCTCGCCTTCGTCGTGCTCGCGTTCGGGTTGGTGACGATCGCCGCGATCGCCCTCGGCGCCGCGCTGCTCGATTGCGGACTGCGCGCCGCGATGGTCGCCAACCAGACGCTCGTGACATCCGTCGATCCCCAGGCGCGCAGCCGGCTCAACACGCTGTTCCAGGCGCACATGTGGGGCGGCAACGCCGTCGGCGCGGTGCTCGCGAGCACGGTGCTCACGCACGCGGGCTGGCTTCCGGTGTGCGCGATCGCGCTGGTCGCCGCGGTGACTGCGTTCCTGGTGCAGCGGCGTGCGCCAGCTAGCGTGCCGGCACCCGGTACAGGTAGAGCTGCGTGAGCGTGAGCCCGGAGATGGGCAGCTTGTCGAGCGAGTCGCGCTCCACCACGCGAACGGGCTGCCACGTCGGAAACGGATAATCGTTGACCACGACGCGCGTGCCGGGCGCGAGCTCGGCGAGCAGCTTGCGCTCCAGCCGCGCCATGACCTTGGGCAGAAGATAGACCGTCACGACCGTCGCCGCCCGCACGTCGGTGACGAACAAGTCACGCTCCTCGAAGCGCACGCGATCAGCCACGCCAGCCTGCGCAGCGTTGGCATTGGCGAGGCGCACGAGCGCCCCGTCGATGTCCACGCCATAGCCGCCGCGCGCGCCGTAGCGCGACACCGCGCTGATGACGAGCCGGCCGTCGCCCGAGCCGAGGTCGACGACGAAGTCCCGTGCCCCGACCTCTGCAAGCGTGAGGATCTCGTCGACGATGGACCACGGCGTGGCGACGAACGGCGCAGCCGACTCGGTCGCCGCGCCAACCGTGCGCCCAAGCGGCAGCAGCACCGCTGCGCAAACCACGCGCCGGCGCAGTACGTCAGGAAGGTGCGCAGGCATGCGCGACGCGCTCGTATTCCTCCGTCGTGTCGATCTGCGCCTGCTGCTCCGCCATGTCGGCCTGCTGCTCGGCCATGAAGCGGGCGAGATACTCGCGCAGATCGGCGTCGAAGCGCCGCCGCAGCTCGCCTGCCGTCGCGGCAGCGCGCACGGCGTCGCCGAGTGCGTCGGGAAGCTCGGTGCGCAAGCGCCGGGCCGCTTCGGCGAGCGCGGCGCGGTAGACCGCCACGTGGCGCTGCTCATGGGCGCGTGCGGCCGACTGGTCGCAGGCCTGCCCGTCGAGCTCGCGGGCGAGGTACACGACGGCGGGCTGCATCGACAGCTGGACGTGCACCGTCGGCGTGCCGCACGCGCGTCCGCTGCGGTCCTCGAGGATGCGCAGCTCGGTATGGGTGTCGTGGCCGAAGCTCACCATCGTCAGGCCGAAGGTGCGATGACGGGTGGGATCGGTCTTGCTGCGCGCAGTGAGCCACGCAACGTCCTGGGCATGGACCTCGTCGACGCGCATCGGGACGACGGCGATGTCGTACACAGCGGCAGGCAGCTTGGCGCAGCGCGCGTCGAACGAGGCGAACGGATTGGGCACCTCCGCCGAGCACGCGGCCACGAAGCCGGCCGCAGCGACGATCGCGACCAGCCGGACGAGGACCGCAACCAAGCGCGCGCTCATGTGTCATCTCCCTGAACGGTCGTGCGTCAACACGGCGCGCCGACCTTTCTTCCGATCATAGCAAGGCATCCGACAGCCGGGCGCGCGGGCGCCGAGCGGTATCATCGTGCGGCCCAAGGGCTGGAGCGCGCATGAAATACAAGGACTATTACGCCATCCTCGGCGTCTCCCGCGACGCCAGCGCCGACGACATCAAGCGCGCGTACCGCAAGCTCGCGCGCAAATACCACCCCGACGTTTCGAAGGAAAAGAACGCCGAGGAGCGTTTCAAGGAAGTCGGCGAGGCGTACGAAACGCTCAAGGATGCGGAGAAGCGGGCCGCCTACGACCAGCTCGGGCGCCACGCGCCGGGCGAGGAGATCCGGCCGCCACCCGACTGGGGCGAGAGCTTCGGAGGTGCACCGTTCGGGCCGGGGGGGTCGTCGTTCGAGGACATCGACCTTGGCGATCTTTTCGCCGGGCTCGCCGGCCGGCGCCGCCAGTCGCGCACCGGTCCGGTGCCGGGTCGCGACATCGAAGCCCAGGTGCGCATCCCGTTCGACCAGGCGTTCCGCGGCGGTGAGGTGGAGCTCGGCCTGGCCGACGTCGAGCTCGGCGACGACGGGTCGCTGCGCCGCGTGCCGCGACGTGTACGCGTGCGCATTCCTTCCGGTGTCACCGATGGGCAGGTGCTGCGCGTGCCCGGCAAGGGCGGCAAAGGCCAGCGCGGCGGACCGGATGGCGACCTGTATCTGGACATCCAGGTGGAAGCGCATCCGCTGTTTCGCGCCGACGGGCTCGACTTGTACCTGGACCTCCCGCTTGCGCCGTGGGAAGCGGTGCTCGGCACGAGCGTGGAAGTGCCCACGCCCGCCGGCCGCGTGAACGTGAAGATTCCGCCCGGCACGCGCGCGCGGCACAAGCTGCGCCTGGCCGGCCGCGGCTTCGCACGGCCCGACGGCACCAAAGGCGACCTGTACGCCGTCGTCGAGATCGCCGTGCCGAGTCATGTCGACGAGCGCCAGCGTGCCTTGTGGCAGCAGCTCGCGCAGGCGGGCGGCTTCGATCCGCGCGCGCATTTCGATTGAGGAGGCCCTCAGTGATGACGCTCGAATCCGTGCAAGCGCTGTTCATCGATCAGACCGTCACGCTGACGGAAGACGAGGTGCTCGAGCGTTCCGGCTTGAGTGCCCTCGAGCTGCACGCGCTCGCGGACAGCGGCGCGCTCGTGCCGGCGGCCGGCGCCGGCCGCGTGGTCTATTCGATCGAGTGCCTCACGATCGCGCGCACCGCGTCGCGTCTGCGCGACGAGCTCGCGCTCGAAGACACGCATGCACTGGCCGTGGTGCTGCGCCTGATGCAGCGTGTGAGCGAGCTCGAAGCGGCGCTCGCGCAAGTCACGGCGCAACGACGGCGTTGACGCGGCCCTCGCGCATTGCGAATGGCCGCGCGTCAACCATCAAAGGTCCGGTGCGCCTCGTGAGGAGCGACCTCGCACTCGGCTAGCGGCCGCCTGTCCCCGCGGTATTTCCGGCGGCGCGTGCTGCGCTCGTGCTGCTGCCGCCTGCCGCGCTGCCCGTCGACCCCGTGCCGCTGCCACGCCCGTTGCCGTTGGCACCACCGCGGTTGAGGATGCGCGCACCGCTGCCGGTGATCGGCCCGCTCACGCTGCGGCTGTTCGAAGCTGCTTGCGCCGCCGTTGCGGCGTCGACGGCCGCACCTGCGGTGGCGTTGCCCGTGTTGCCGGTCGCGACGCCGCCGGCGCCGGTCGTGCCGGTTGCGGCCGGTCCCGCGCCGGTGGTGCCGGTTGCGGCCCCGTTGAGGCCATTCCCCGGCGTGCCGCTGTTGACGATGCCGCTGCCGCCCGTGACGTTGGGCGTGGAGCGGCCGTTGTTCGTGCCGGAGTTGCCGTTGACGCGACCCGCGCTGGTCGGATTGCCGAACGTGCTGGTGCCGGGCGGTGCACGATCCGCGGCGCTCGTGCCGAGCGCACCTGGCGCGCTCACGTTGGGATCGACGTCGGTTGCGGTGCCCGTGACGCCGGTCGTCATGCCTCCCGGCGCCGTCGTCGCGGTGCTGATGCCATTGTCGAGCGCGGGCACCCGTACGCCGGGCGGGAGCTTCGCGCTGATCGAGCCGTCGGCGTTGTGTTGCAGGCCGAGATCCACGCCCGTGTCGCGCGTATCGATGTTGAGCGTCGTCACGCCCTGGGCGCTGCTGCCGGCCGCGATTCCGAGCGCCGCGACGAGCGTGGCGGCGCGCCATGAGCCAAGTGTCATGTCCATCTCCCGCTACTTGCCCTTGCCGACCTGATTGCCGACCACGCCGCCGATTGCAGCGCCACCCACGGTACCGGCGGGATCACCATTGGTAACCGCAGCGCCGGCGGCAGCACCCACGCCCGCCCCGATTGCCGTGTCGCGTTCACGGACGGACATTCCGCCACAGCCTGCGAGGGTCAACGCCAGCAATGCCGCCGCAGTCACCCGCGTGCGCGTCATGATCGATCTCCTTCGTTCGATGTTTCCATCATCGCCCCCGCGTGGCGCACAGTGCATCAGCGCGCTCTGATTGCACTGTAGGACGACGCCGCCCGCGCGATTTGCCGCCCGCCGCGCGGAACGTCGCGCAGCCGCGCCGAGTCGAACCGTCACGTCGAAGGGACCCGTGCGCAGCACTCCGGGCACAAGGAGGACACATGAAATCGCGTGAATGGGCAATCGCCGTGAGGCTTGGCGTTGCAGCGAGTGCGCTCGCTGCCTGCACGGTGGCCGTTGCACAAGGCACGGCCGGGTCGCAGCCTGCACCGGTGGCGCAGCCGCAGTCCGCGGCGCCCGTGGCCCCGCCGCACGGTCCCGTGCCGAGCAAATCGGAAACCGCGATGGAGGCGTACGGCAAGCTCAATCGCAACAATGCCGGCTACCTCACGTGGGAGGACGTGCGACACCTGAACGGCTTCGAAACCGCGTTCCAGCAGGCCGACCAGAATCGCGACGGCCGCCTCAGCCCGGCGGAATTCAACAGCGCGTGGTCGATGTACACGGGCAACAATCCGTAGCGTTTCGGCAGGTCTGCACGCTTCCATCAGCGGGCTCGTCAAAGCCGAGCTCTTCCCGATGGAGATGCGCGCGCTCGGTGTGGGCCTGTGTACGCGATCGCCAACGCGCTCTTCGGCGGCAGCGCGGAGTACGTCGCGCTGTGGTTCAAGCAGGCGGGCCACGAACCTTGGTTCTACTGGTACGTCACCGGCATGTGCGTGATCGCGCTCATCGCCGCGATCAGCATGCCGGAAACGCGCCGCCACGGCCTGCTGAAGCCGCACGAGGGACGGCTCGCGCACGCCGGCGACTGAAGCGCCGGTTGCGGCTCAGCGGTCGAGCCGCGGCGCGTGCGTGGCGAACTGCTCGTCCTGCGGCCGCGCCGGCAACGCGCCGGTGTCGCGCGCGTGGCGAACCACCTGCGCGAGCAGGCGCAACCCCATTGGTGCGAGCGCGCGCTCCCACAGATCGCGCGCGGTCTCGTCCTTGCGCACGAAGCACCAGTCCTGTGCGGCGATGGCGCCGGCGTCCATGCGATCGGCAAGGTGGTAGATGGTGCCGCCTGCGATGGGATCGCCCGCCTTGATGGTCCATTCGACCGCCGCCATGCCGCGATGGCGCGGCAGGAGCGAAGGATGGAAGCCGATGCCGCCCAGGCGCGAGGCCGCCAGCGCCTCGGCGCTCACGCGTGCATGGCTGTGCGCCGAGACGATGAGGTCGGTCCCCGGTGCGATCGCGTCCGCCGGAACATGCATGGGATCGTCCAGCACGCGCACTTCGAGACCCGCCTCGCGGGCTGCGGCGGCGAGCCGGTCGTCCGCATGCGGCACGACGACGCGCGCGATGTCGATGCCCTCCTTGCGCAGCATGTCGAGCGCCGCCGTGCCGAAATAGCGCGATCCTGCCAGGGTGACCCTCACGTAATCCTCCTCGTGACGCGTTCCTCCGTGCGGCCGGACGGATCGCCGGCCGCCAGGCGCGCCGCGCGTATTATCGACGAAGCGAGGACGTGGGTGGTGCCAGGCGCTCGCGCGGCGCGCTTTGGGCGCGCCGGCGTACGAAGCGTGCACGCGCGCAAGGCTACGCCGCCCGCGCTGGCGGGCGGCCTACGCCGAGCGAACGTCAGGCGGCCAGGCGCTGGCGCAGGCGCGCCGCCGAAGGCAGCGATCGGCGCATGCGCGCGACCGGCAGGGCGTGCGAACGCGTCAGGAGGCGCCCGGCCAGGAATGCGCCGAGCACCATGACCCCCGTCACCGCGATCAACGGCTTCGGCAAAGCGCGCAAGCCATTGCGCGCGACATCCCCCGCACGTGGCATCGCGAGCTCGAGGCGCCGACGCGTCATGCGTGCGCCCAGCTCCGGCAGCTCGTCCGCGAGCGCGCGCTCGGCTTCGGGCAACAGGAGCGTCTCCTCGTCAGCCACGTGACGCATCACGTCGCGCATGAGGGCCATCAGCGCGGCATCGTGCGCAGCGTTGGTCGGGGGCGTCTCGCGCAGCCGGGTGATGAGCCGCCGCATCTCGTTGTGCTCGGGCACGCTCTTGTCGATGAGGTCGGGATCGACCCGGCGCATCGCCGGGTAGAAGATCTCCTCTTCGATGCGCGCGTGGATCTCGAGCGCCAGGCAGATCATCTCGGCCAGCGCCTGCTTGCGCGCCGGCGGCGTTTCGAGGCGATAGCGGTGGAACAGCGCGAGGACCCTGGTGTGATCACCGCGGATCATGTCGGTCGCGCCGGGCGCGAGGCGCTTGACGAGCTGGTTGGTGACGGCTTGCATGGCTCAGCGTCCGTGCTGGTCGATGGCCTGGTCGATGCAGCTGTCGCGGCTCGACGCAGGACCCTCCACGCACCGCCGCAACGCCGCGTCGTACGCCGCATCGCCGCTGCCCGAGCCGTTCGTGCCGCTCATCTGGCTGTGCCGCGAGCGCGTTGCGGTGCTGCTGCGGCCGCCGCGCGAAGACGACGTGGCCGCGTCGCGATCGCTCGTGGCGCCGGCATGGTTGCCCATGGTGCCGCCGCTTGCGTCACCCGACGTGGCTCCGCCGCCGGCGCCGTTGCTGCCCGAAGTGGTGCCGGTCGCATGCGCGCCCGCTGCGCCGCTGTGCATGCCGTTGCCGGTGCGGGCCGCGCCATTGCTCGTGCTGCCGTGCGTGGTGCCCGCGCCCATGGCGCCGCTGCTGGTGCCGCCAGCACCGCCGTTGGCACCGGCGCTCGAAGAGTTGCCCGCGTTGGTGCCTGCCGACGCGCCCGTGGACGCTCCGGCAGAACCGCCAGACGAGGTTTGCGCAGCGGCGACGGACGCGACGCCGAGCAGTGCGACGAGGATGGCGTGGTGCAAGGGACGCAGGCTCATGAGGGTCTCCTTCGGCGAATGCGGTTTAGAGACGCGCCTTCCAGCGCGGTTCCGCGTTCGCCTCCCGCGTGCGCTCATGCAGTGGGCTGACGCCGCCGTCTGCGCGCGACGGTGATGCGCCCGGGGCTCAGGCGGCCTTGCGCACGGTGCGTCGCGGCGACGGCTCGAGGATCGCGCGCTTGTCGCGCACGAACGCTTCGGCCATCGCGGCGCGCTGCGTGTCGCTGAATTCCTTGCCGAGCGCCTCGAAGATCTCGTCTTCCTCTTCCTCGATGTGGTGCTCGAGAAGCTCCTTCAGCACCGTTGCGTGGGCCTTCCACGCATCGGAACCGGCGAGGGCCGTCTTGCTCATGCGCTCGAGGAGGATGTCGACCAGGCTGTGCTCGACGTAACCTTCGTTGCCGAGGTCCTTGGCGTCACGCTTGCTCCGTGCCTTCACGAGCTCCGCATAGACGGCGCGCTCCTCGGCGCGCGCGTGTGCGGTGAGCAGCGGCTTCAGGGAGCGGAAGAGCGCGCGGCGGCGCGCCGCCGAATCCTCGTCGGCCAGCCGCCGCACGAGGTCGAGCACATCCTGGTGGTCCTGCTTGAGCAGCGCGCGTACGTCGCGCTGCTGCGTGTCGATGCCGATATAGGTCTTCACCGTCTCGATGACGTCCATGTCACTCCCTGTGGTTCGAGGATCGCGATTGGTAGAACGGGCGCGGTCGTGCGGCGGCGCCGGGAGGGCGACCGCACGCCGCGAGCGGCGGCGCCTCAGCGCGCCATGCGACCGAGCAGGTAACCGGCTGCCAGCGCCACGCCGACCGAGAGCAGGGGTCGCGCGCGGATCGTGTCGCACGTCGTTTCGAGCGCAGCCTGCGGTGCACGGGTATAGCTGCTCACGCGCTGCGACATCCAGTCGGCCGCGGCGCTCGCGCCGTCGGCCGCCTGGTCGATGCGCCGATGCACCGCTTGCGCCGCCGAGTCGGCACTGGCGGCGGCGCCATTGCGCGCCTGGTCGACCAGGCCATGAGCCCGCTCGGTCACGCCCTGCAGCCGGGTCGTCGTGGTGTTGCTGGAATCTTCTGCCATGGAGGCTCCCTCGCAATGCGTGAAATGGATCGCGCGCGGCTTCGCGCGTGCGCCGTCCAGTATCCGACGCGCGCGCTGCGCGGCGTGTCGGTCAGCTGCCGATTCGCGTGTCGGCCAGGCGCCGATAAGCGGCGGTTCGCTCAGGGACGCGGGCCCGCGAGGTCGCGCAGCCGGGTCTCGAGGGTGCGCAGGTACAGCGGAAACTCGTGCACGTCGTTGTGGCTGGCGCCTTCGACGGTGAGCAGCTCGGCCGGTGCACGCGCCAGCGCCAGCAGGCGGGTGCTCTGGTCGAACGGAATCAGCGCGTCGCGCGTGCCGTGGATGAGCAGGATGGGCGCGTGCACCGACCCGATGGCGGCGTCGGTGCGCAACGGGTACTTCAGCAGCAGCGAGGGCGCCCACGGGTAGAGGCGGCGCGCGATGTCGGCGAGGCTCGTGTACGGCGTGACGAGCACGAGGAGCGCCGGATCGGTGTCCGCAGCGAGCCGCGTGGCGAGTGCCGTGCCGAGCGAGCGCCCGTAGATCACGATCGGCACGCCCGCGTAGCGCGGTGCGATGGCGTCGTAGGCGGCGCGCACGTCGGCCTCGAGCTGCGCCTCGCTGCCGATCCGCCCGGTGCTCTTGCCGTAGCCCCGGAAGTCGAAGATGAACAGGTCGAAATTGACCCGCTGGTAGAACTCCACGCCCGTCGTCCATGTCTCGAGGTTGCCGGCGTTCCCGTGCACGAAGAACACGAGGCCGCGCGGCTTTTCCTGCATGAAATGGAGCGCGTCAAGCGTCGCGCCGGGCACCGCGATGCGCAGCTCCTCGAAGCGTTGCTCGAAGCGGAAGACGTGGTCGGCAGGCAGCGGATCGCCCGCAAAGATGAGCCGTTCCTGCAGCAGGTAGAGCGCGGCCAGCGCCACGAGATACACCACGATCAGTGCCACGGCGACATAGCGCAAGACGGTGAAGGCGGAGGCCGGCATGGCCGGGCGATTGTACGGGCTCGCCGCGACCCCTTGACTTCGAGGGCGCTCGGCGCGTCAATGACGCCGTTGGGTCGTCAACGGAGAGCTCGTGGCCATACGCTCGATCCGCACCATCGTCGCAGGACAAACGCCGGTCACCGCGGCCCGCAGCGTGCCCGTCGCCACCGCGGCCCGCCTCATGAAGCAGCACAACATCGGCTCGCTGCTGGTGGTCGACGGCACCCGCCTCATCGGCATCTTCACCGAGCGCGACGCCCTGTTTCGCGTGCTGGCGTCCGGCCTGGATCCCGCCACCACTTGCGTGGGCGACGTCATGACGCGCCAGCCGCAGACCATCCATCCCGACGAGCCTTTCCTGCGCGCGCTCCGCGTGATGCACGAAGGCAAGTTCCGCCACCTGCCCGTGGTGGAGTACGACCGTCCGCTCGGCATGGTGTCCGTGCGCGACGCGCTCGACGAGGACCTGTACGACCTGCGCGTCGACCTCACGCAGCGTGAAAGCACCGAATGACAGGAGTTCCCATGTCAGGCAACACGTACAAGCTGATCGAGCTCGTCGGCACGTCGTCCACCAGCACCGACGACGCGATCCGCAGCGCCATCGCCAAGGCCGGCGCCACGGTGAAGCACATGGACTGGTTCCAGGTGGTCGAGACCCGCGGCCACATTGCCGACGGCAAGGTCGCGCACTTCCAGGTCACGCTGAAGGTCGGCTTCCGCATCGACCAGTAGGGCGCCCGCCCTGCCGTTGAACCGGCGGGCGGCATCACCGCTCCAATTCCGGAATGCGCGGCGCGCCGCGCATGTTTTCGTTCATCGAGGCATTCCGGAGTGGAGGTCCACGATGCGTCGTGCCTGGTGCGCTGGGTTGCTGTGGCTGGCGTTGACCTCATGCGGCGGCGTCGCGCAGCTGCCCGTCAGCGCAGGCATGGGTCCGTCGCCCCAATTGCCACCGCCGGAGCACGCGCTCATCCCGACGGTGCAGGTGGCCGATGCGAAGGGCTGGCCGGAAGGCGTGATGCCGACGGCCGCGCCGGGCCTTGCCGTGACGCGCTTCGCTGCCGGGCTCGCGCATCCGCGCTGGCTGTACGTGCTGCCCAACGGCGACGTGCTGGTAGCGGAGACCAATGCGCCACCCAAGCCGGAGGACGGCAAAGGCCTCAAGGGCGCTGTCATGAAGCTGCTCATGAAGAAGGCCGGCTCCACCGGCGAGAGCGCCAATCGCATCACGCTGTTGCGCGATACCGACGGCGACGGCATCGCCGACAGCCGGTTCGTGTTCCTGCAAGGACTCAGCTCGCCGTTCGGCATGACGCTCGCCGGCAACGACCTGTACGTCGCGAACACGGACGCGGTGGTGCGCTTTGCGTACACGCCGGGCGCGACCGCGATCACCGCGCCGGGCGCCAAGCTCGTCGACCTTCCGGCCGGCCCGATCAACCATCACTGGACCAAGAACGTCATCGCCAGTCGCGATGGCACGCAGCTGTTCGTCACCGTGGGCTCCAACAGCAATGCCGCGGAGAACGGGCTGCCCGCCGAGGAAGGCCGCGCCGCAGTGTGGATCGTCGACCCGCGCAGCGGCGCGCATCGCATCTACGCTTCCGGCCTGCGCAACCCGAACGGCCTCGCGTTCGAGCCGCAGACCGGCGCGTTGTGGACCGCCGTCAACGAGCGCGACGAGCTCGGCAGCGATCTCGTGCCGGATTACATGACCGCGCTGCACGACGGCGCGTTCTACGGCTGGCCGTTCAGCTATTACGGCGCGCACGTCGACGACCGGGTCAAGCCTCCACAGCCGGAGATGGCCGCGCGTGCCATCGCGCCCGATTACGCGCTCGGCCCGCACACTGCATCGCTCGGCCTTGCCAGTGCGCAAGGCGCACGCCTGGGCGAGCGCTTCGCCAGCGGCATGTTCGTCGGCCAGCATGGGTCGTGGAACCGCAAGCCGCCCAGCGGCTACAAGGTCATCTTCGTGCCGTTCGCCAACGGCCGTCCGGCAGGTGCAGCCGTCGACGTGCTGTGGGGCTTCCTTTCGGAACACGGCGACGCGTACGGTCGTCCCGTTGGCGTCGCCATCGATGGCAAGGGCGGATTGCTGGTCGCCGACGACGTCGGCAACTGCATCTGGCGCGTGAGCGCTGCACGCTGAACCGAGCGTGCCGGCGCGAGCCGCACGCGCGGTCACGCTACAATCGACGCTTCCTCTTCCATGCGAGCGAGCGCGCGTGCGCGTCTACAACTTCAGCGCCGGTCCGGCCGTATTGCCCGAAGACGTGCTGCGCAAGGCGGCGGCCGAGATGCTCGACTGGCACGGCAGCGGCATGTCGGTGATGGAGATGAGCCATCGCGGCAAGGAGTTCATCGGCATCGCCGCGAAGGCCGAGTCCGACCTGCGTGCGCTGCTGGCGATCCCGGCGAACTACAAGGTGCTCTTCCTCCAGGGCGGCGCCATTGCCGAGAACGCGATCATCCCGATGAACCTCGTGCGCGGCCGCGCGAGCGCCGATTACGTCAACACCGGCGAATGGTCGAAGAAGTCGATCAAGGAGGCGCGCAAGTACACGCAGGTCGACATCGCGGCTTCTGCGGAGGATGCGCAGTTCACGTACGTGCCGGCGCAGGCGTCCTGGCGCCTCAACCCCGACGCCGCCTACGTGCACGTGTGCACCAACGAGACGATCGGCGGCGTCGAATACCAATGGACGCCGGACACCGGTGACGTGCCGCTCGTCGCCGACATGTCGTCGCACATCCTGTCGCGCGTCGTCGACGTCGCGCGCTATGGCGTCATCTACGGCGGCGCGCAGAAGAACATCGGTCCGGCCGGCCTGACGCTGGTGATCGTCCGCGCAGACCTGCTCGACCGGGCGCTGCCCATCACGCCCGCGGCCTTCCACTGGCAGGAGCAGGCGGCCAGCGATTCGATGCTCAACACGCCGCCCACCTACGCGATCTACATCGCCGGCCTCGTGTTCGAATGGCTGATCGCGCAAGGCGGCGTGCCCGCGATCGAGGCGCGCAACATCGCCAAGGCCAAGCTGCTCTACGACTGCCTCGACGCCAGCGATTTCTACGTGAGCCCCGTGCGCAAGGAGGACCGCTCGCGCATGAACGTGCCGTTCAAGCTGCGCGACGATTCGCTCGACGCCGCGTTCCTGAAGGGTGCCGGGGAGCGCGGCATGGTGCAGCTCAAGGGCCACCGCTCCGTGGGCGGCATGCGCGCGTCGATCTACAACGCCATGCCGCTCGAAGGCGTGCAGGCGCTCGTCGCGTACATGCGCGAATTCGAGCGGAGCCATTGAGCGCCATGCGGTCCTGGCGCATCCTCACGCTCAACCAGATCTCCACGCAGGGCCTGCATCGCTTCCCGGCGGAGCGCTACACCGTCGGCAAGACGGTGGAGGAGCCCGACGCCATCATCGTGCGCTCCCACGATCTCACGCGGATGGACATTCCGCGCAGCGTGAAGGCGGTCGGCCGTGCAGGCGCAGGCACCAACAACATTCCGGTCGCCGACCTGTCGCGCCGCGGTGTGCCGGTGTTCAATGCGCCGGGCGCCAACGCCAATGCGGTCAAGGAGCTGGTCCTCACGGCGCTGCTGCTCGCCGCCCGCAACGTAGTGCCCGCGCTCGGCTACGTGGCCGGGCTGGATGCGACGGCGCCCGACCTGGACGCGAGAGTGGAGGACGGCAAGAAGCAATTCGCGGGCGTCGAGCTGCCGCATCGCACGCTGGGCGTGATCGGACTTGGTGCCGTGGGTGGTCTCGTCGCCGACACGGCGATCAAGCTGGGGATGAAGGTCATCGGCTTCGATCCGGAGATCACCATCGACGCGGCCTGGCGGCTGCCCGCCAGCGTCCGCAAGGCGAACTCCATCGAGGAAGTCTTCAAGCACGCGGATTTCGTCACGCTGCATGTGCCGCTGGTGGCCGCAACGCGTCATCTGGTCAACGAGGAGCGGCTCGCGGCCATCAAGCCCGGCGCCGTGCTGCTCAACTTCGCGCGCGACGCCATCGTCGACGAAGAGGCCGTGCGCGCAGCGCTGCGCGCGCGCAGGCTGAAGAGCTACCTGTGCGATTTCCCGAGCGCGGCGCTCCTTGGCGAGCCGAATGTCGTCGCGCTGCCGCACCTGGGTGCGTCCACGGCCGAAGCCGAGGAGAACTGCGCCGTCATGGTGGTCAACCAGGTGCGCGAGTATCTCGATCACGGCACGATCGAGAACGCCGTCAACTTCCCGAACGTCGACATGCCGCGCGAATCGCCGTACCGCGTGGCGATCGCCAACGCCAACGTGCCCAACATGCTCGGGCAGATCTCGTCGACGATGGCGCGCTTCGGCCTCAACATCCACAACATGCTCAACAAGTCGCGCGCGCAGATGGCCTATACGCTCGTCGACGTCGACAGTGCGGTGAACGACGAGGCGATCCGCGCGGTGGCGGCGATCGACGGCGTGCTGTCCGTGCGCGCGATTCCGGCCGGTTGACGGCCGCGGCGCGCTTTTCGTTCATGGCGCAGTTGTGCGTCCAACCGAGGCTCTCTCATGCGCTATCGCACGCTTCCCGGCACCTCGCTCCACGTCTCCGAGATCTGCCTCGGCACGATGACCTTCGGCGAGCAGAACACCGAAGACGAGGCGCATGCACAGCTCGACCACGCGGTCGGTGCGGGCATCAACTTCATCGACACGGCGGAGATGTATCCCGTGCCGCCCAATGGCACGACGCAGGGCCGCACGGAGCGCTACGTCGGCAGCTGGCTCGTCCGCCAGCCGCGCGACAAGGTCATCGTCGCGACCAAGGTCGCGGGGCCGGGGCGGCGCGACTGGATCCGCGGCGGACGCACCGATCTCACGCGTGACGTGATCGCCGAAGCGGTCGGCACCAGCCTCGAGCGGCTGCGCACCGATTACATCGACCTCTATCAGATCCACTGGCCGCAACGCAACGTGCCCATGTTCGGCGCGTACGAGTTCGATCCATCGAAGGACAAGGAGGGCCCGTCGATCGAGGAACAGGTCGAGGGCATGGCCGCGATGATCGAGGCCGGCCGCATCCGCTACTACGGGCTGTCGAACGAGACGTCGTGGGGCGTGTGTGCATTCCATCGCGCGGCAAAGGCCCTCGGCGTGCCGGGACCGGTGACCACGCAGAACACCTACAGCCTCGTCTCGCGTGCCGTGGACGGCGATCTCGCCGAAGCGCTGCACCGCGAATCGATGTCGCTGCTCGCCTACAGCCCGCTGGCGGGCGGCGTGCTGACAGGAAAGTACCGCAATGGCGCGAAGCCTGCCGGCGCGCGCTACAGCCGGTTCGACACGATCGGACAGCGCTTCCAGAAGCCGCTCGTGCGCGAAGCCGTCGACGCCTACGCCGACGTGGCACAGCGCCACGGCATGAGCCTGGTGCAGCTCGCGCTCGGTTACGTGCGCAGCCGCTGGCATGTCGGGGCCACGATCATCGGCGCCACGTCGGTCGCGCAGCTCGCGGAGGACATCGCAGCGGCGCAGGTGGAGGTTTCGCCTGCGGCGCTGGCGGACATCGCGCAAGTCCAGCTGCGCTATCCCAATCCCACCGGTTACTGAAACGTCCGCAGCGCAGGTTGTCGCGCCGTTCAAGGCGCGCGTCGCGACAATTGGAACCCGGGGACGCGGGTCGCGTCGAAGCTGACGGTGGCAGGCGCATGGCCACCCCCGCCATGCCCGATCCAGCCGACCTCGTCCGCCGTGGCGTCACCCATCTCCTGCTCGGGGTCGCCGCGGTCGTGCTGCTCTTCGAGGAGTGGTTATGGGACCGCAGCACGGCGGCATTCGAGCGCGCCGGCCGCCTGCGCTGCGTACACGCCGTCGAAGCCTGGACGCGCGCAAGGCCGCGCGGCCAGGCGCTCGCGCTCTTCGTCGTTCCGCTCGTCGTCATCTATCCGTGCAAGGTGCTGGCGCTGCTGGCGGTCGGCACCGGTTACGTGTTCGCGGGCGTTGCGGCCTTCCTGTTCGCCAAGCTCGTGGCGACAGCGCTCTTCGCGCGCCTGTATCAGCTCACCGAGCCCGCGGTGCTGCAGTACGGCTGGGTTCGCCGCGGCCGCGACCGCTTCCTGCGCGCGCGCCGCTTCGTGCATCACTGGCTCAATCTCCAGCCGCTGTATCGCCAGGCGCGGTATCGCGTGCGCAGCCAGTCGGCGCACATCGCGCGGCGCTACCGGGCGGTCTATCGCCTCCAGAATCAGCGCCGCTGCGCCGCCCGCAACGCCACGTAGGCGAGGACGGCTCCGCCCGCCAGCAGCGTGATGGAGACGTACGCGGAGTGGTGCAGCCCCTCCACGACGCGGTCCACCCCATCGCCCGCTAGGCCACCGAACAACGCCACGCCGATCGCGCCGCCGGCCTGGCGCGCGGCATTCAACGCAGCCGACGCGACGCCCGCCTGCGAGGCATCCACGCTGGACAGCACCGAGGTGGTCATGGCCGGAACGCCCGTGCCCATGCCGAGCGGCAGCAGCGCGAACGCCGGCAGCATCCACAGGTAGCTGCTCGACGGGCCCAGCGCGGACAGGAGCGCGAACCCGCACGCGTCCACCAGCGCGCCCACGACCATCGGCCCGCGCACGCCGAAGCGCGTGACCACGGCGCCGCTCGCGACATTGACGATGAAGAACGTCGCGGTCAGCGGCAGGTAGGCCAGGCCGGTCTGCAGTGCGGTGTAGCCCATGATGCGCTGCAGGTAGAGCGTCAGCACGAACACGATGCCGTAGTACGTGAGGTTCACGGCGACGCCGTAGACGATGGCCACGCTGAAGCCGCGCTGCCGGAACAGCGCCAGCGGCAGCATGGGCACGCGTGCGCGCGCCTCGACGCGGACGAAGGTGAAGGCAGAGGTGAGCGCAAGCGCGAGGCCGGCCAGCACGAGGGGCCGGTACGGATTGCCGTGCGCCTCGATGACGCTTGCGGTCAGGCTCGTCAGCGCCACGATTGCGAGCAGCTGCCCCGGCAGGTCGAAGCCGCGGCGCTCGCTGTCGCGCGGGGCCGGGCACACGCGCAGCGTGAGCCACGCGCCCAGAGCGCACACGGGCAGGTTGACCCAGAAGATGCTGCGCCAGCCGGCGAGCGCGAGGAGCGCGCCGCCGATGATCGGCCCGGCCGCGATGGTGATGCTGCCGGCCGCCGTCCACCAGCCCACGGCGCGCGCCCGCACCGCGCGGTCGCCAGCGGCTGCGTGATTGAGAAGCGCGAGCGACGTGGGCAGCATCAGCGCGGCGCCAACGCCCTGCAGCGCCCGTGCGCCGATCAGCGTGGCCGCGGAGACGGACAGGGCGCATAGCGCCGACGTCGCGGCGAACACAGCCAGGCCGGCGAGGTAGAGGCGCTTTGCGCCGAGGCGATCGGCGAGGAGGCCGCCGCTCAACAGAAGCACGGCAAAGGCGAGCGCGTAGGCATCCACGACCCACTGCAATCCCGCGATGTCGGTGCGCAGGTCGACCGCGATCCGCGGCAGCGCCACGTTGACGATGGTCACGTCGAGCTGGATCAGCGCAAACCCGAAGCTCGTGGCGGTCGTGACCCATGCGATGCCCGCCGCGTGGCGCGGCGCGGCGAGGGACGGCGCGCTCACGCGCTTTGCCGCACGCTGGCGGTGCCGTCGTTCCCCTCGAGCGACACGCCGAGCGCGCGCAACGCCTGCTGGCCCGCGGGCGTCAACACGAGCGCGCGCGGATACGCACCCGCCTCGAGCCAACGTGCGGTGCGGCAGTGCGACAGCATCGCCGCGCCGAGTGCGCCGGCGACATGCGGGCGCCGCTCGGTCCAGTCGACGCACGTGCGCAGCAACGGGCGCCGTGCGCGCGCGAGCTCACCGAGATCAACGCGGAAGTGCCGCGTGAGCCAGCGCGCTCCGGCGGCGGTGAGCGCCACGGGCACGCCTGCCTCCGTCTCGACGTAGCGCTTTTCGACCAGCAGCTCGGTGAGCGCGACGCCCAGGCGACCTGCCAGGTGATCGTAGCAATGCCGCGCGCTGGCCAGCGCCCGCATTCGCGCACCGCCGCGCACGTGCGGCGGCAGGGCATCGGCGCGCAGCACGGCGAGGGCCTCCAGCGCCGCCGCGACCGCCTTGCCGGCGAGCGCGTAGCGGCGGCTGCGTCCTGCCTGTTGCACGACGAGGAGATTGCCCTCGACGAGCCGCTTCAGATGTCCGCTCGCCGACTGCGGCGACACGTTGCCCGCCAGCGCGAGCTCTCCTGCGCTGAGCGCCGACCCGTCCATGAGGGACATGAGCATCGCCGCGCGCGCGGGATCGCCGATCAGCGCGGCAGGCTGCGCCACGTTGGGCAGGTCCGGAGCGGCCAGCACGGTCAGGCGCCGCGTGGCGGAGGTCGCGGCAGGCCGCCGGTTTGGAGCACTGCCGAGCCGGTGCGCGTTCATGGAGGCATCGTAGCCGCGAATCGGCCGCGCACGTTTAAGCGCAGGCTGAAACGAATCGCGTCGTCGCTCGGCGCCGGGCCAGCTGCCGTCACGTCCCGGCGAGCGTCACCACCGCGAGGAGCGCCGCGCCATAGCGCTCGAGCTTGCGCGCGCCGATGCCCGCGATGGCGCCGAGCGCAAGGAGGTCGCGCGGGCGCACCTGCGCGATTTCGGCGAGCGTGCGATCGTGGAAGATCACGTAGGCCGGCACGGCCTGCGTACGCGCCTCTTCGAGCCGCCACGCCCGCAGCGCGTCGAGCAGCGTGCCTTGCGCGGCGGTGAGCGCCGTGCCGTTCACCGCGGGACGACGGGCGCCTCGGGTGCGCGAGCCGCGCGTACGCGGTGCGGCGCGCCGCAGCTCCACCCGTGCTTCGCCCTTCAGCACGGGCCGCGCGGCCTCGGTGAGCTTGAGCGCCCCGTAGCTCGCGTGGTCCACGCGCACGAAGCCGTGCGCCACGAGCTGGCGGAAGACGCTTCGCCATGCGGTGTCGTCGAGCGCCGCGCCCAGCCCGAACACCGCGAGCTGGTGATGATCCCACTGGATGACGCGCGGCGTATCGGCACCGCGCAGCACGTCGATCACATGCGCTGCGCCGAACCGCTGCCCGGTGCGGTAGATCGCTGAAAGCGCCTGTCGCGCGGCTTCGGTCGCGTCCCAGGTTTGCGGCGGCTCGAGGCAGGTGTCGCAGTTGCCGCACGCCTGCGCGGCCTCGCCGAAATACGCGAGCAGCCGCACGCGCCGGCAAGCGGCGGTTTCGCACAGGCCCAGGAGCGCGTCGAGCTTGGCCGCCGACACGCGCTTGTATTCGTCGCTGGCCTCGGACTGCTCGATGAGCCGCCGTTGCTGCACGACATCGCCCAGTCCGTACGTCATCCATGCATCGGCGGGGGCGCCGTCGCGCCCGGCGCGGCCCGTCTCCTGGTAATAGCCTTCGATGCTCTTCGGCAGGTCGAGATGGGCGACGAAGCGCACGTCGGGCTTGTCGATGCCCATGCCGAACGCGATGGTGGCGACCATCACGACGCCGTCCTCGCGCTGGAAGCGGGCCTGGTTGGCGGCCCGCGCGTCCGTGTCCATGCCGGCGTGATAGGCCAGCGCGTGGATGCCCCGAGTGCACAGCCACGCCGCCGTCTCGTCGACCTTGCGCCGCGACAGGCAGTACACGATGCCCGCTTCGCGCGGATGCTCCTCCTCGATGAAGCGTTGCAGCTGCGCCCGCGGATCGGTCTTGTCGACGATCGCATAGCGGATGTTCGGCCGGTCGAAGCTCGACACGAACGTGCGCGCATGGGGGAGCTCCAGACGCTCGAGGATCTCCACGCGCGTCTGCGGGTCGGCCGTCGCCGTGAGCGCGATGCGCGGCACGCCGGGATAACGCGCGGCGAGCACCGACAGCCTCAGGTAGTCGGGCCGGAAGTCGTGCCCCCATTGCGAGACGCAGTGCGCCTCGTCGATCGCGAACAGGGCGATGCGCGTGCGCTCGAGAAGCGCGAGACAACCTGCGGTGAGCAGCCGCTCGGGCGCGACGTACAGCAGGTCGAGCGCGCCGTCCACCAGCGCACGCTCGGTAGCGCGCGTCGCCTGCGCATCGAGCGTCGAGTTGAGGAACGCCGCTCGTACGCCGACCTGGGCAAGTGCCGCCACCTGGTCCTGCATGAGCGCGATCAGCGGCGACACGACGACGCCGGTGCCCGCACGCACGAGCGAAGGCACTTGATAGCAGAGCGACTTGCCGCCGCCGGTGGGCATGAGCACGAGCGCATCCTTGCCCGCGACCACGTGGTCGACGACTTCCTGCTGCGCGCCGCGAAAGGCCGGAAAGCCGAACGTGTCGCGCAGAACGGCGAGTGGAGAAGGGGAGTCGATCATCGATAGCAGGTGGCGCTGCGATGCACGTGCGATTCTCGCAGAGTCGTCGCACACGCCACGTGCACCGAACGACCGACGCGCCGCCGGCAAGAATTGCCGCCTGCTGCGTGAAGTTGCGACGGACGACCTCTTTTGTGTTGCACATCATGCTGCACGGATCAATAATGACGGCGTCATTCACGGAGGCGCAGGAGCTCGTATGTTGAATTTCGAACGCGGCAAGCCCACCAACAACGTCAAGGATCCGGCCAAGCCCACGCTGAAGCCGCCTATCTACGAACCGCCTGCCGCGCCCGCCCCGCCGGCGGCCGGCAACAACCTGTCGGCGCGTCCCGCAACGACCCCGTCGATGTCGCCGGCGCCCGGGTCAGCGGCACCCGTTCGCGAGCCAGCGCCCATGCCGGCGGTTGCCTCCGCGCCGCGCGCGCAAGGCGGCGACGCGCCGGAGAGCAAGCTGCACGTCGGGGTCAACATCAAGCTCAAGGGCGTGGAGATCTCCGACTGCGACGTGCTCGTCATCGAGGGCAGCGTGGAGGCCACGGTGCACAGCAAGACCATGGAAGTCGGCGAGCCCGGCACGCTGAAGGGCACCGCGCTCATCGACGTCGCCGAGATCACGGGCGAGTTCACGGGTGAGCTGACCGCGCGCACGCGCCTCATCGTGCACGGCACCGGCCGCGTGTCCGGCACGATCCGCTACGGCAAGCTCGTGGTCGAGGAGGGCGGCGAGCTTTCCGGCGACATCCAGCGCATCAGCGATCGCGACGTGCAGGGTCGCGCGGCCGCTGCCGCACCGGACGTGCGGCTCGGCTTGAGCCGCGAGCTCGCAACGGGCAGCGACGACTGACCGGCGCACGCGGCGGAGCCGGCCGCGCCGGCTCCGCCGTGGTCACCTGCGGCGCTTGGCTGCTGCCACGCCAGCCGCAGCGAGCAATCCGCCCAGCAGCAGCATGGACCAGAAGCCCAGTGTCGGCACGGCCGCCAGTGGGCCGGGCGGCGGCGCGCCGATGGACGGAATGCTCAGCGTGAAGTTGTCGTAGTACTGCGTCAAGGTGGCGCTGTTGCTGTTGCCTGCGGCGAAGCCGTACTGGGTGGGCGTAGCGCCGTCGAATACCGGCTGTGCCGGCCCCGCGCCACTGATCTTGGTGAAGTTCGCCGCGGTGAACGTCCCGTTGAATGGCAGCGTCGTGAAGCTGTTGAGCGGAAATCCCGTGATCCCGACCCCCATGCCGTAGACGGAGCCGCTCTGCTGGACCAGGAGCTCGATGCCCTGTCCCTGGCCGAAGCCGCCTGCGCCGCTCAGCACGTCGAGCGTCATCGTGAAGACCGCTCCTGCGACCGGCGCCGGCGTAGTGGTGGTCGTGAGTACGGCGGTGCCGAACGCGACGTCGGCGGGCGTTGGCGTGACCGTCGTCACGTTGAGCCGCGCACCCGGGTTGCCGCCCGTGCCTTCGACCACGGCGGTCGCCGTGCCGGCGCCCGATGCGAAAGACGAGAACGTCCAGCCCGACGACCAATCCGACGGATCGGTAATGAGGAGGGCCTGGGCGCCGGCCGACCACAGGCCGGCCAGGAGCGCTGCAACAGCGATACGTGTCTTCATCGAGCCTCCGATGGGCGGCGCCCGGACGTGAACGGTCCGGCATGGCCCGTGGCAAGATTACGCTCCTGGAGCCCGGGCGCGCATGGTTTCACCTGGCGAGCCCTTCGGCTTGTTGCAAAAGGGGCCGCTGGCCGCCATGTGACCTTCCTTGCCTTGTCTGCGGCATGTCGATGAACGCAAGCGTGTCCCCCGATCATTCCTTCCACCCTGCTGTGCAGGCCTGGTTCGCCCGGCATTTCGCCGGGGCGACCCCTGCGCAGGCGCAGGCATGGCCGCACATTCAGGCCGGGCGGGACGTGCTCATCGCCGCGCCCACCGGCTCGGGCAAGACGCTGGCCGCGTTCCTCGCCGCGATCGACGCGCTCGTGCGTCGCGGCATCGAGGCGCCGCTGCCGGACGAGACGCTGGTCGTCTACGTCTCGCCGCTCAAGGCGCTGTCCAACGACATCCAGAAGAACCTGGCCGAGCCGCTCGCCGGCATCCGCAAGACGCTTGCCGCGCAAGGGCTGCCCGACGTGGAGATCCGCACGCTCGTGCGTACCGGCGACACGCCGCAAGCCGAGCGCGCGGCGATGCGCAAGCGCCCGCCGCACATCGTCGTCACCACGCCCGAGTCGCTCTACGTGCTGCTCGGTTCGGAATCGGGCCGCACGATGCTGTCGACGACGCGCACGGTCATCGTCGACGAGATCCACGCGGTCGCATCGAACAAGCGGGGCAGCCATCTGTCGCTCACGCTCGAGCGGCTCGCGGCCCTCACGCGCGTGCCGCCGGTGCGCATCGGCCTGTCCGCCACGCAGAAGCCGATCGAGGAAGTGGCGCGCTTCCTGGTCGGCACGGCCAGGGCATGCGCGATCGTCGACACCGGCCACGTACGGGCGCGCGACGTCGGGATCGAGCTGCCGTCATCGCCGCTCGAGGCGGTGATGTCGCATGAGGTGTGGCAGCAGGTGTACGTGCGGCTGGCGCAGATGGCGCAGGAGCATCGCACCACGCTCGTCTTCGTCAACACGCGCCGCATGGCCGAGCGCGCGGCCCGCCATCTGTCCGAGCTGCTGGGGGCCGATCGCGTGATGGCGCATCACGGCAGCATGTCGAAGGAGCTGCGCCACAAGGCCGAGCAACGCCTGAAGGCGGGCGACCTCTCGGTGCTCGTGGCCACCGCTTCGCTCGAGCTCGGCATCGACATCGGCGACGTGGACCTCGTGTGCCAGCTGGGCTCGCCGCGCTCCATCGCGACGTTCCTGCAGCGCGCAGGCCGCGCGCGCCATCAGGTGGGCGGCGTGCCGAAGGCGCGCATCTTCCCGCTGTCGCGCGACGAGCTCGTCGAATGCACGGCGCTCCTCGATGCGGTCGGGCGCGGCGAGCTCGACCGGCTCGCCATCCCGCCACAGCCGCTCGACGTGCTCGCGCAGCAGATCGTCGCCGAAACGGCCGCGCAGGAGTGGTCCGAAGATGCGCTCCATGCGCTCGTGTGCCGTGCGTACCCCTATGCAAGCCTCGGCCGCGAGGATTTCCTCGAAGTGGTCCGCATGCTCGCCGACGGCTTTTCCACGCGGCGCGGCCATCGCGCGGCATACGTGCATCGCGACGCCGTCAACGGCATGCTGCGTGGACGACGCGGCGCGCGGCTCACCGCGCTCACCTCCGGCGGCGCGATCCCCGACAACGCGGACTACGACGTCGTGCTCGAGCCCGCGGGACAGCTCGTCGGCACGGTGAACGAGGACTTCGCGGTCGAAAGCCTCGCGGGCGACATCTTCCAGCTCGGCAACACGTCGTATCGCATCCGTCGCGTCGAAGCCGGCCGCGTACGCGTGGAGGACGCCAACGGCGCGGCACCGTCGATCCC
>Ga0308173_10000097_pt1 | contig 28334 bp, 14 predicted proteins | sample PhyPR1_FD_203716 | JGI IMG/M metagenome (GOLD analysis project Ga0308173, IMG submission 203716) | Soil microbial communities from UC Gill Tract Community Farm, Albany, California, United States - DLSLS.P.R1 | ecosystem: Environmental > Terrestrial > Soil > Agricultural land | place: USA... | reverse complement strand
GAGTTCGAGGAGCCTTCCGTGATCGGGCCGGAGCCCTCGACCTCGACGACGCTCTTGTCCTCTGCGCGAATCGTCGCCTGCTCGGTCGCCCGCACCGTCAGGCCGCCGCCGGCGCTCACGCTCGACTGGTCGGCGATCTCGGCGAAGCTGCCGCCGCGGACGTCGTTGCGGGCGGCGAGGCCGCCGATCCCGGTGGCGTCGGCCTTCGTCAGGTTCGGGAAGTACTTCTCGAGCGTGTCGATCGCGCTCGTGTCGACCGGCGACCAGTCGGCGTTCGTCGCGTAGTGCTGCGCCGTGGTCGAGAGATCGAGGCTGCCGCCGGTGCCGCCGTAGACGTAGGAGGTCGTGGTGCCGTCGCCGTTGTCCACGAGGACGATGTCGCCGTTCTCGACGTCCTGCGTCCCGGAGGAGCTCGTGTACCTGTAGTCGGTCTGGGCGCCCTTGACGAAGTCGAGGAGCATGGTGCCCGCGAGGTTGTTCTTCGTCGTCGCCGAGGTGTCGAGATCGACGTTCGCCTCGATCTCGGCGGTGTCGTGGGCGGTCACCGAAAGGTCGCCGGTCGCGGAGACGTCGTGCGAGAGGAGCCGCCAGTAGGCGCTCGTCGCGTAGTGCTGCGTAGAGTCGGCAAGGCTGGTCGGAGGCCCGCGGGCCGGCCCGACGAACTCGTAGATCGCGGTCGGCGAGACGTCGACGCGGTCGCCGGGCTTGAGCCCCGAGGGCGTGTCGCTCGTCGTGTAGTCGGACGACGACGCGTAGTCGATCGACGCGCGCGTCCGGATGTTGACCATGTTGCTCGCGAGCACGATGCCGAGGCTGAACGACGAGCCGTTCTTGAAGGTGACGGACTCGGCGGTCGCGACGTTCGAGAGCTCGGCGTTGATCGCGGCTTCGTTGAGTGCGGAGACGTCGACGTTCCCACCGGCCGAGACATGAGAGGCGGTGATCCTCGCCTCCACCACGTCCGGGTTCGCGTTCGCGAGCAGCGGATCGCCGATGAGCGTGTCGATCGCGTTGAAGAGGACGTTGGACTCGTTCCAGCCGATCGAGTTGAACGCGAGCGTGACCGCGATCGACTGACCGGCCGAGGTAGCCGAGTTGTCGGTGGTCGCGTCGATCTGCGCGGTGTCCTCGGCCTCGACCTTCACGTCACCGGTCGCCTCGACGCTGCTCGCGTCGACGAGCGCATGCGCGCCCGACTGGACGACGTTGGTCGCGATCACGCCGTTGACGGCCAGCGAGGTGCCCTCGGCGTTGAACGAGCTGCCGCCCGAGGACGTGACGGTGCTGTCGGTGACGGCGCGGATGAACGCCTGGTCGCTTGCCGTGACCTCGACGCCCTCCGCCGTTGCGGTCACGTCGCGGACATAGGCCTCGACATCGCTGCGCACGTCGTTCAAGACCACGATCCCGCCGACCGCGGTCGAGTCGGAGTTCGAAACGTTCAACCCCTGCGGCACGATCTGCGTCCCGCTGACCGGCTTCCAGAGGAGCGGATCGGTGTAGTCCTGCGTCCCGAGGTCGCGCTGGGCGGTCGTGCCCATGTACTGGTAGACGGTGCCGACCGCGCCGCCGACCGGCGTCCAGAGGCTGCCGTCCGTGTAGTCCTGGGCGTTCAGGTCGACGGACGAGAGCGGCGAGGTGCCGATGTACTCGTACACGGCACCCGGCGTACCGCCGATCGGCGTCCAGTTCGAGGACGTGTAGTCCTGCGCCCCGAGGTCGTACAGCCCGCTCGCGCCCGTCCACTGGTAGGTCTGCCCGGCGGTGCCGCCGCCCTGGTAGCCGTCGTCGACACTGACGTTGTCGCCCATCAGGAGCAGGCGGCGTCCGGAGCTCGACGTCAGGCGGGCGGTGCCGAAGTCGTCTGCGAGCGTGACGAAGTCGCCGTTCGTGAGCGTCTCCGCGACCTGGTCGGACGTGTACATCGTCCCGCCGCTGTAGAAGCCGTCGCCGATCCGAACGGTCTGCCCGAAGGCGATCGTGGTCGGGTTCGCGGCGTTGTCGGTGCTGAAGTCGGCGGGCACGAAGTTGTCGAGCTCGCTCTGGATCAGCGCGGCGCCGCCGTCCGACGTCGTGATCGACGAGGCGACGAGCTTCACGTTCGCGAAGATGCCGGCGCTGTCGGCGGCGTGGACGGTCAGGTCACCGTCGCTCGTGAGCGTGCCGTTACGGGCGTAGGCCTGCGCGGTGCTCGCGACCTTGTTCGAGGCGACGACGATGCCGGCGCCCTTGCTCGAGGCGCCGTACAAGGCGGAAGAGGTCGAGGTCGCGGCGTTCGAGACGGTGGCGTTGATCTCCGCGGCGTCGACGGCGGAGATGCCGATCGAGGCGGCGTCGACGTCGGTGCCGTCGAGATAGGCGAGCGTCGACGCGGGCTGCTCGCCGTCGAAGGCACCCGAGATGAGCGGATCGCCGATCAGCGCGTCGATCACGTTGAAGAGCAGGTTCGACGGCTTCCAGCCGATCGTGTTGAACGCGAGCACGACGCCGACCGAGGTGCCGGCCGACGAGAACGAGCTGAGGAGCGTGGCGTCGATCGTCGAGGTGTCCTCGCCGGCGACGCTGAAGGCGCCGGTTGCGCCCGTGCCGTCCGGGCCGTTGATCGTGCTGTCGAGGACATATGCGCTCGCGTCGCTGAGCACGATGTTCGTGACCGCCTGACCGCCCGCGGCGACGACGGAGCCCTTGCCGTTGATCGAGCTGCCGCCGTTCGCCTCGACGGTGTCCTCGGCCTCGGCGGCGATCGTCGCGTTCTCGCGTGCGGAGACGGAGACGGAGCCGGCGTCGACGGTGACGGTGTCGATGAACGCGTCGGCGGCGCCGCGCGCGTCGTTGACCACGAAGAGGACGCCGATCGCGCGCGCGTCCGAGTCGGTCAGGTTGCCGAGGTTCGGGAAGAGCGAGGTCGGGTCGTCGCTTGCTCCGCCAGAGAGCTGCTTCCAGAGGCTCGCGGCGGTGAAGTCGGTCGTGCCGAGGTCGACCGCGTCGGGACCGGCCGGAACGTACTCGTAGATCGCGCCCGTCGTTGCGCGGACGCGGTCGCCGGCGGAGAGCGTCTGCGTCCCCGACGCGGCCGTGTAGTCGTACTGGCTCGGCTCGAGCTCTTGCAGCACCTGCTTGACGGCGTCGATGTTGTTCTGCGTGATCGAGGTGACTTCGACCTTGCTCTTCGACTCGATCTCCGAATCGTTGCGGGCGCTCACCGAGAGCGCGCCGCGGACCGTGACCGTCTGCAGGCTCGTGTTCCGGATGTACGCCTGCGCGGTCCCGTTCGCCTTGTTCGACGCGAGCATCGCCCCGGCCGAGGAGCCCTCGCCGCCGAACTTGGCGGTGAAGGCGAGCGTCTGGATCGCGTTCGACGCCTGCTCGTTCCCCGCGACCGCGTGCACGGCGGCCTCGTTCTCCGCGGTGAGCGTCAGGTCGCCGCCGACGGTCGCCGGCGTGTCGAGCAGGTAGGCACGCGCGGCGGCAGGGTTCGGGGTCGTCAGGTACTGGCTCCCGAGTAGCGCGTCGATCGCCTGGAAGAGGACGTTGTCGGCCACCCAGCCGACGGTGTTGAACGCGAAGATGAGGCCGATCGACTTGTGTGCCTCGGCCTTCGAGTCGGCCGTCGCGTCGACCGTCGCCGAGTTCGTCGCCTCGACGTCGGCGGAGCCGGACGACGCCGTGATGCTCGAGCCCTGCGCGAACGCGTTCGCCTGCGCCTGCACCTGGTTCGTCGCCATGATCCCGCCGAGCGAGGACGATTCGGTGCCGCCGGTCTCGACCTCGCTCTCGTCGGCCGCCGAGATCGCGGCGGCCTCGGTCGCGGTCAGGCCCAGGTCGCCTGTCACCGTCAGGTCGATCCCGTTCAGGTAGCTCTGCGCGGTGCCCTCGACGTCGTTGCGGTCGACGAGGAGGTAGTACGTCTTGATGTCGCCGCCGCTCAGCTTGAACGCCTTCAGCGCGTTGTGGATCACGCCCTGCGGGACGATGTTCGTGTCGTCGAGCGGCTTCCAGAGGTTCAGGTCGGAGTAGTCGGCGCCGCCGAGGTCGACCGAGCCCTCGGTGCCCATGTACTGGTAGACGGTGCCGTCGTCGGCGCGGACGCGGTCGCCGAACTCGAGCGTCCGCGTGCCCGAGTTCGTCGTGTACTGGTACTCGTGCAGCAGGTCGTTCACGAACGAGGTGAGGAGGCCGGCACCGAGGTCGTTCTGCACCTTCGCGGAGGTGCCGACGTGGGTGTCCGCCTCGATGCTCGGCGCATCCGAGGCCGAGAGCGTCGCGCTCTCGGCGTCGACGGACACGAGCCCCGCGCTCGGGTCGGTGTTGTCGAGGAACGCCTCGGTGTCGGTCGCGACCTTGTTGCTCGCGAGCACGGCTGCGGCGCTCATGACCGATGCGCCGAAGAACGCGGCGCCGAACGAGGTGGCGTCGTTGCCGACGGTCGCCTTCAGCTCGGCCGTCGTCGCGGCGGTCAGCGTGAGCGCGCCGGCGACCGTGAGCGTCGAGTCGCGGACGTAGGCGCGTGCCTGCGCCGCCTGCTCGGCTCCGAACGCGGGCGTGACGAGCTGCCAGTCGGGGGAGCCGGCGTAGTCGATCGTCGCGAGGTTCGGACTGCTGAGGCTCGTCGTGCCGACGTATCGGTAGATGTTGCCGTCGGTCGCCTTGACGCGGTCGTTCGGGTTGATCGTCGCGGGCGTCGCGGTTGCGAGGTAGTCGTACGAGGTCGAGTCGAGACCGACGAGCGCGTCGAGTGCGTTGAAGAGCAGGTTCTGCGCCTGCCAGCCGATCGTGTTGAACGCGAGCAGGACACCGACCGACTTGCCGGCGGAGGTGGTCGCGCTCTCGGTGTCGGCGGTCAGCTTCGCCTCGTTGGTCGCGTCGAGCGTGACGTTGCCGGCTGCCGTCGTCGTCACGATCGAGTCGACGATGTCGGCGTTCGCGCTCGCGAGCACGACGTTCGTGGCGATCACGGCATCGACGGCAGTCGAGTCGCCCTTGCCGTTGAAGGAGCTGCCGCCGGACGAGGTGGCCGAAGAGTCGGCGACCGCGTCGATCGTCGCCTTCTCGTCGGCGCCGAGGTCGACTGCGCCGGCCGCGTCCACGGTCGCGCCGGAGATCTCGGCGTGCACGGTGCTGCGAACGTCGTTGTAGACGACGAGCGCGCCGACCGCCGTCGAGTCCGAGGTGCCCTTGCCGAAGTTGTTGCCCTGCGGGATCAGCTGCGTCTCCGGCACCGGCTTCCACCAGCCGAGGTCGGTGTACGGGTGCGCCGGGTCGCTCAGGTCGACCGACGTGCCGTCCGGCCCCATCCACTCGTAGACGCCGCCGATCGTGCCGTCGCCGCCGAAGTCGGGCGCGAGCCGCACCGTCTGGCCGAGGTCGATCGGGCGGGTGCCCTCGGAGCTGAGGTAGTCGGCCGGCTGGAAGTTGTTGATCTCGTCCTGGAGGACGCGGGCGCCGGCGTCGTTCGTCGTGATCGACGAGGAGACCATCTTCACGTTCGCGAAGACGCCCGCGTCGTCGGTCGCGTCGAGGGAGACGCCGTCCGCGGTCACCGAGCCGCCGTCGATGTAGGCGAGGGCCTGGCTCGCGACGCGGTTCGAGGCGACGAGCGCGCCGTAGCCCTTGCCCTTCGCGCCGTAGAGGGCCGAGGCGGTGGAGCTCGCGGCGTTCGAGATGGTCGCGTTCAGCTGCTCCGCACCGTTCGCCGTCAGCGCGAGGTCGCCGGCGGCGTCGATCGTCGAGCCCGTCACGTAGGCCTCGGTCGTCGCGGCCTGCTGCGCGCCGAGAACGGAGTCGCCGAGCAGCGCGTCGATCGCGTTGAAGAGGATGTTCTCCGACTTCCAGCCGATCGAGTTGAAGGCGAGCACGATCGAGAGTGCGCTACCGCCAGATGCCGTCGCGGAGAGGATCGTGGCGTCGATGCCGGACGTGTTCCCGGCGTCGAGCGATACTCCACCCGGGCTCGTCGTGACGGTCGAGCTCTCGATGGAGGCGTGCGCGCCGCTCAAGACGAGGTTCGTGACCAGCTGGCCGCTGCCGGCGAGGACGTTTCCCTTGCCGCTGAAGCTGCCGCCGGAGGCCGAGACGTTGATCTCGGCGTCGGCTGCGAGCTCGGCGTCCTCGAGCGCCGTGATCGACGCGGAGGCCGCCGTCGCGTCGACGTTATCGAGGTAAGCGGAGACGTCACTGCGCACGTCGTTCAGCACGATGAGCACGCCCACGGCGCGCGCGTCGGAGTTCGTCAGGTTGCCGATGTTCGGGTAGAGGCTCGTCAGGTCGTCTTTGCCGCCGGTGAGCTTCTTCCAGTTCGTCGTATCGGTCGAATAGTCGATCGCACCGAGGTCGAGCGGCCCGCCGGCGCCCAGGTACTCGTACGTGCTGCCGGTGTCGCCGCCGCCCGCGTAGGTAGGACCGATCCGCACCTTGTCGCCGTGCGCGAGCGTCTGCGAGCCTGACTCGGTCGTGTACTGGTAGTCGCTCGAGACGAGCGTCGCGCCGACGAGGTCGGCGAGGCCGGTGAGCGTGTTCGTCGTCGTCACGTCCTGCACGACCGACGAGTGCGAGTCGATGCCGGTCTCGTCGGCGGACGCGACCGTCAGCGAGCCGGTCACGTCCACCGTACCCTGCCCGGTCGTGAACGCGATGTAGGCCTTCGCGAACGAGTCGACCTTGTTGCTCGCGATCAGGCCGCCGCCGGCAGAGCCGGAGGCGCCGTAGCCCGCGACCTTGTTCCCCTTCGGGTTCTTCTTCGCGTCGTAATCGGCCTTCTGGTCGGCGCGCTTCGTGCTGAAGAGGAAGTCGACCGCGGCGTCGACCGTGTTCTCGTTGCCGACGGCCGACTCGACCTGCTCCTTGGAGTTCGCAGTCAGCGACAGGTTGCCGCCCGCCGTGACCGGGACGTCCTGCAGGTAGGCCTCTGCCTCGGCCGGCTGCTCGCCGTTGAACGCGCTCGAGATCAGCGGATCGCCGATCAGCGCGTCGACCGCGTCGAAGAGGACGTTCGACGGCTTCCAGCCGATCGAGTTGAACGCCAGGACGACGCTGTCGGCGGTCCACGCCTCGATCGTGCTCGTCGCCGTCGCGGCGATCTCCGCGACGTTCTCGGCGTCGAGCGTCACGTTCGCGGCGCTGAGTGTTCCGTCCGTCATGTAGGCGTCTGCGGCGTCGAGGACGACGTTCGAGACGACGACTGCGCCGAGGCCCGTCCACGGCTGCACGTCGCTCGAGTCCTGCGAGGCGATCCGCGCCGTCTCGAACGCGGTGATCGAGGCGTCGCCGCCGGCTGCGAGCGTCGCGTTCGTCACGTACGCCTGCACGGAGCTGCGCACGTCGTTGTGGTCGATCAGGCCGAAGTAGCTCTTCGAGTCGCCGTTCAGCCCTTCCTTGTTCAAACGGGTCCCGATCTCCCCGAGTGCGGCGTAGACGGCGGAGCCGAGGATCGACGCGATGTTCGTCGGGTCGAGCTCCTTCCAGAGCCCGTAGTCCGAGTAGTCCTGCGTCGCCAGGTCGAGCGCGGCCGTCTGGCCCATGTACTCGTACACGCGGCCCGGGTCCCCGCCACCCGCGTAGTCGTCGGCGACGCGGACGGTGTCGCCGAAGCTGACGCTCGCCGGTGTCGAGTTCGAGGTGTAGGTGTAGTCGTCGAGCAGGTCGCCGGCGTAGAGGTTGAGGATGCCGGTGCCCGCGTCGTTCGTCGGGGAGACCTCGCCGTACATGGAGGTCGCGGTGGCGACGCCTGCGTCGTCCTGCGCGGCGGCCGTGAAGCCGGCGCCGGCGTCGACGCGATCGAGCTGTCGCCAGAGGCTGGAGTCCGCGTACTGAGACAGATCGCTCAGGGCGGTTGCCGGGGGGCCGCGGGTCGAGACGTATTCGAAGACGCTCTTGTCGGGAAGCTGGACGCGATCTCCTGGATTGAGAGAGGTCGGGGAATCGGTGGCGGCGACGTAGTCGTACGGCAGCGACCCGTCGTCGACGAAGGTGCGCACGCTGCTCGCGACCATGCTGCTCGAGAGCACGGCCCCGACACTCGTCCCGGCAGCGCCGAACATCGCGGCGGGCGCCGAGGTCGCGTTGTTGTCCACGTGCGCGTCGATCTGCGCGCTGGAGAGCGCGCTCAGGTCGACGGAGCCGCTCGCCTTTACCGGCGTGTCCTCGATGCTCGCCTGCGTCGTCGCGTCCTGCTCGCCGCCGAAGGCGGCCGAGAGGAGCGGGTCGCCGATCAGCGCGTCGAGCGCGTTGAACAGCACGTTCGTGAGCTTCCAGCCGATGGTGTTGAAGGCGAGCACGATGCCGACGGCGTTGCCGCCCGACTGCGCGGCACTGTGAGTGGTCGCGTCGATCTGGCTCGTGGTCAGGGCCTGCAGGTCGAGGTCGCCGGCGGTGGCGACAACGTCTGCGTCGACGAGACGGGACTTCGCGTTCGCGAGCACGGCGTTCGTCGCGATCGTCGCGCCGAGCGCCAGCGAGGTTCCCGTGCCGTTGATCGAGCTGCCGCCCGAGGAGCTGAAGGTGCTGTCGTTCGTCGCCCTGATCAGGCCCGCGTCGTCGCTCCCGACGGAGACGCTCCCGGCGCGGACGTTCGTTGCCTGGATGTACGCCTCGGTGTCATTGTTCACGTAGTTGACGACGATGATGCCGCCGACCGTCGACGAGTTCGACACGGTCACGTTGAAGCCGCTCGGGAGGAGCTGGGTCTGCGGGACGGGCTTCCACCAGCCGAGATCCGTGTACGCCTCGGCGGGCTGGGAGAGGTCGAGCGACGTACCGTCGGCCCCCATCCACTGGTAGACGGTGCCGGGCGTGCCTGCGATCTCCTGCCACTGCGCGCTGTCTGAGTAGTCCTGCGAGTTGAGGTCGAGCGTCCTCGCGCTGCCGACGTACGCGTACGAGGCTCCGGCGTCGCCGCCGACCGGGGCCCACAGCGACGTGTCGGAGTAGTCCTCGTTGCCGAGGTCGGCGCGCCCGCTCGGGCCGACGTACTCGTAGATGCCGGCCGGGTTGCCGCCGCCGGTCCAGTCGTCGGCGAGCTGGACGACATCGCCGTACGAGAGGAGGCGGAAGCCGTCGTTGCTCGTCAGTGTCGGCACGCCGTAGTCGCCGGCCAGGGACACGACTTCGCCCGGCGTGACCGCGGCGCTGTTCGCGCTCCGGCCCCCGGCCGAAGCCGACGGCGAGCCGTAGCCGTCGGCGACGAGCACGCGTGCGCCGAAGTCGAGCGTCTGCGTGCCGTCTGTGCTCGTGAAGTCGTAGCTGGGCGTGCCGTCGACGGCCTCGTTCAGGAAGTGGATGCCGCCGTCGTTGGTGGTGATCGAGGAAGCGACGATCTTCGCGTTCGAGTAGATGCCGGTGTGGTCGGTCGCCGAGAGCGTCAGGGCGCCGCCGACGACCACCGTCGGGTCGACGGTGGGTCGGTTGGTGTTCGTCCGCTCGACGAACGCCTTCGCGGTGCTGCTGACGCGGTTCGAGGCGACGATCGCGTCGGCGGCCTTCGTCTTCGCACCGAAGATGCCGGCATTCGACGTCTCGGCCGCGTCGCTGACGGTGGCGTTGACCGTCTCGGCGCCGTTGGCCGTGATCGTCGTGTCGCCGGTCGCGCTCAGACCGGTGTTGCGCAGATACGCGAGCGTCTCGAGCGGGTCTTCGGTGCCGGCGAAGCTCGTGCCGAGCACGGCATCGACGCTCGCGAGCGCCGCGTCGGCGAGCGAGGTGAGGTCGACGTCCCACCCGACGTAGTTGAGCGCGAGCGACGTGCCGAGCGCCATGTTGCCGGGCGCCCCCAAGCCCACGCCGAACGAGACCTTGTCCGCAGGCGAGTTGGTGTGGACCGCGATCTCGCTCGTCGCGTCGACGAAGGTGGAGTCTTCGGCGTCGATGGCCACGTCGCGCGCCGTGACCGTTCCGCCGTCGACGAAGGCACGCGTGCCGCCGTCGATGACGTTCGCGGCGAAGGAGCCGGCGACTCCCTTGGCGCTGCTCGACGGGACGTTGCTCGTCTTCTCCTTCGCGGTGATGCTCTGTACCCAGGAGAGGACGGTCCCGTCGGCCGTCGCATTCAGGGAGACGTCGCCCGCATCGACGGAGACGGTCGAGCCGGTGTCCGAGGCCTCGGTGTTGCGAGTGACCTGGTTCTGCGCCCGCGTGGCGGTCATTGTCACCAGGATCGTCTCCGGCTCGTAGACCGCGTCCTTCGAGATCGCCGTCAGCCCGCTGCGGTCGTGCCCGTGCTGGCTCACCCCGCCCGCTCCTCCGGTGATCGTGCTGTCGAGGACGGTCGCCTTCGTATTGCCGGTGAGGGAGTTGAGCGCGACCTTGCCGGTCGCCGCGTACGTGGTGTCGGTGAGCGCGCTCAGCGAGAGGCCGAGAGCATCGACGAGGGCGCTGTCAATGTAGGCGAGCGCGTCGTCGCGCGTGATTTCGTTGTCGGCCTTCCCGACGATGCCCGTGTCCGAGGTGACGGTGCCGGAGACCTGCCCTCCGTTCTCGGCGTCGAGGGATGCTCCGCCCGCAGCCTGGAGCGTCTTGCCGCTCGCCGGGGCTCCGCTCACGAATGCCTGGGTATCGCGCGACATCGTCACCGAGACGAGGACTCGACCGAACTGCATGGTCAGGTCGGTCGCCGTCGCAGTCACCTTCGAGTAGTCGGTCGTGTCGTCGACGGTCGTGGCGACGGCGGCGTTGTCGATCGCGCGGATGAGCGTGCTCGCAGGGTCGGTGCTCGTGACGGTCACGCTCGCCCCGCCGCTGATGTCCGCGTGCGTGGAGTTCGTGACGATGACGCGGACGGCGCCGTCCACCCCGTCCGGATCTGTCGGCGGGCCGACGGAGACGCTGTCGTCGGTGCCGGCGTAGCTGAAGTTCGTGTTGGTGGTGGACAGGATCCGCAGCGACTCGGCGCTCACGCTCGCTCCGGCACCCACCTCGGCGGTGCTCGTCGAGGTGAGCGTGTAGGTCGGACTGTTCCCGCTCGAGACGGTCTGGCCGCTGAGGTCGATCGTATGCGTGACCTCCGAGGAGAGCGTGAGGGCGCCCGTCGAGCTGAGCGTTCCGTTGACCCTGGTCAAGGCGCTCCCGGCGAGCGTGTCACCGCCCGTCGAGGAGCTCGTGTCGGAGACACTCGAGCCGAGGTCGAGGCTTGCCGCGCTGAGCGACGCTCCGGTGTCGACGGTCACGTTCTGAGCCGACACCGCGAGAGTCGCCGAGCCGAGCGCGAGCGAGCCGGCGAGGAACTCGACCGTCTCGAGGGGAGCAGTGACCGTGAGCGAGCCGGTGGGAACGGCCAGGTCGGAAAACTCGGCTCCGTCGCTGACGTGGATGCCGGACGTTCCCGGCCCGATCTGCAGGGTGTCGCCGGAGTGGAGACCCGTGACGGTCACGTCCCCGCCGGTGATGTCGACCGTGAACGTCGTGCCCAGGAAGTAGGTCGAGAAGTGCGGCAGGGCGGCGCTCAGGTTGCCGTTCGCCGGGTCGTAGGACGAAGAGACGGGCTGAGGGCCGTTGGCCGGGTCGCTGTAGTAGAGCCGCGTCGGATTCGGAGCGCCGGCGATCGAGAGCACCGGCGCCACGTTGAACGTCTCGATCTTCGCGCCGGTGGCTGCGTCGATCGCCTGCAGGTCGTAGCCGGTGGAGGCGCCGAGGCCCGGCTCGTCGACGGGTACCGGAGTGATCGTGATGTAGGCGTCGGCCGGGAGGCTTCCGGGTGCGAACGTCACGGTCGCATCGCCGGAGGTGACGGAGCCGCCCGCGGCCGCGTCGACGAGCGTCGACCCGGCCGGCTGTGTGACCGGTGTGGCAGTCGTCTCCGAGGCGGTTGCGGCGGTCGGGCCGGTCGCCGTCGCGTCGGGGGTCACGACAGCGGTGACGGTGCCCGTCGTCCCGGTCGTGTCGCTCGCCGCAGTTGTGTCCGACGTCGCCGCGGTCGAATCGGTCGTCGTCGAGGTCGTATCGGCTGTCGCAGTCGAGTCGGTCGAGGTCGTCGCCGTCGTGTCAGTCGCGGTCGCGGTCGTGTCGGTCGTGGTCGCGGTCGTGTCGGTCGGAGTCGTGTCGGTCGCCGTCGTGTCGGTCGCCGTCGTGTCCGTTGCCGTCGTGTCGGTCGGAGTCGTGTCGGTCGCCGTCGTGTCCGTCGCAGTCGAGTCGGCCGGCGGCGGTGTCGGCGGAGCGACGGTGTCGTTCTCCGGCGTCGGCGTCCGCGTCGCGTCGGTCGCAGCCGTCGCCGGCTGGTAGGTCAGCTCGTACGGCGTCGCCGGAGCGGCAGCCTGCGTGTCGGTCCCGGCCGGGGGAGTCGTCGGCGGTGCGGGCGGAGTCGTCGCCGGCACGGACGGCGTTGCCGCGGGCGTGTCGGACGCGGGCGTCGCCGGCTGCGCAGCTGCCGTCGCCTGGGCGGCGGCCTGGGCCGCGGCGTCGAATCCCGAAGGCTCGACCCCGACGGTCGAGCCGACGACGGGCGGCGGGGTGGACGAGGCAGCGGCTGCCGCCGCCTGCTTCGGCTTCGCAGCCGCGCCGTACGTGTTGTTCAGGACGGGCGGCGGGTCGACCCGGTTGCGCCGGACGGCGGCGGCGCCGGTCGCCGGTCCCTGTGCGGTCGACGTCGCCGCGACGGCCCGGCGCGCGAGAGGCCGCGGCGTGGTGCGGAAGAACCTCGTCGGCGCTGCAGCGTGCGGAGCCGGCGCGGGGCGAACGGAAGACGTGCGGAGAACGGGGAAGCGCAGGTTCGGGAGCGTCAACGGGTCGAGAGCGTGGACGCGTGGCGGCCCGGAGATGAGGAACGCGTTCACGAGGGGAGCTGCGTACGCGACGACGAGAGACGCGCCGCCGATCGCAACGAGCAGCCGGGCGATCCGGCGTGCGCGAAGCGCGACGAGGCCGAAGTCGGCCCCAACTCCTCCCCACCCTGCGGCTGCTACCTGCAGACTGCTCTCCCCCTACGTTTTTGCCCCTGACGAGCACCCGGTCCCACCCGGGCCAGCTCCGACTAAACACCCTCGATCGAGAAAAAGCAAGACTTCACGATGTTTCGTCGAAAAATCTGCTCATCGCTGCAGCGCGTCGGCTGCGGCGGCGACGGCTGCGGTCGGGAGATCAGCCGATCGACGCGACGAGTCGCGCGCGTTCGCGGCTTGCACGAAGAGCGAGTGCGTCGAGGCGCTTGAGCTCGGCGTCGTAGGCGCGCGCGGCCGCGATCTGCGCCTTCTCGACCTGCACGCCGTTCGGCGCCTGCGCGCCGGCGAAGAGATCGTGGACGTCGGCGTTCGCCGCAGCGATGTCTCCCCGCATGAGCGCCGACCGGATCCCTGCGCAGAGGGAGATGCTGCGACGAAGCGTGCCGACCTCGGCGTCGTGACCCGGAGCGAGGAGCGCGGGCGCTCGCAACGCCGCGATTCGCGCGGCGACGGGTTTGAGCGCGTCGCCGTACTTGCCGAACGCCTCCGCGTAGCTTCGGAGCGCCGACCGGGCGCCCGTTGCCGGAACGCCGGAGGAGGGTGTCGCCGAAAGGCGTGCGAGATCCCGCTGCAGCCCGACCGCAGCAGACCGAAGCGCGCCTCCTGATGCCGCGAGGTTCGAGATGTAGTCCGTCGCCTGCACCAGACCGCCGAGCATGGATCGTTGCAGCGCGAGACGCTGCACGAGGAGCGCGTGCAGTCTCCGAGCATCGCGCGGAGGGTCGAGCGCGCGCAGTCGGCGCAGCGCCCCGCCGACGGTCGCCTCGCCGCTCTTCAGAGCGGCGAGCTCCTTCGCCGTCGGGCGCGTCAGCGAGAAGCGCCGGAGCGCCGCGTCGATCTCGCCCTGACGCCCGAGCAGGTCGACCTGCGCAGCGCTCACCTGGCCGAGATAGGCGTTGACCGCGTCACGACGTTTCTTCGTCGTGCTCGACCCGCAGCCGGTGACGGCAACGGCAACGAGCAGGGCTGCCGCGCACCAGCGGAGCACCGCCAGCGTCCCTACTTGAGGAGCTCGACGGTCGAGATGCTGCCGTCGCCGTGCGCGAAGACGAGCTTGACGAGCCCCTTCCTCGCCGCGAACCACGCGGTGCGAACGCCGCTTCCGTACGGGAAGCCGCGCTGCGTGAGCGTCGAGCGCACGACGAGCGCGCGGAAGCTGCCGGCGGGAACGCGCACGCGCTGCATCCCCACGACCTGTGTCTCGCCGGTGACGCCGTAGGTCGAGTAGTCGTCGCTTCCCTTCGCGGTCGCCCAGTGGTCGCCGACCTTCGGGTTCGCGCCGAGAATCGGGTTGAGCCCGAACGTCAGCAGATCGAGCGCCGTCACGAAATGGTTGCGCCGCGCCTGCGCCGCGCCCGCCGGGCCAAGCGGCGGGAACTTCAGCTTCGTCGACGAGGACGTCGTACCCCAGAGGTTCGTGATGCCGTCGACGCGCTTCGAGAAGCCGTAGCTGCCGACCGCCTTGATCGGCCCGGAGGTGCTCTTCAACGTCAGCCGTGCCGTCCCGTTGACGACCGCGTCGACGACGAACCTGTCGGTCTCGGGCTGCTTCAGATGCTTGGTGTTCGTCCAGCGGTAGTTGAGGTGCGAGCCCTGCGTGAACGGAAAGAAGTCGACGTCGGTCGGCGGCGAGAGAGGCGTCTGGTTCGTGCTCTGCAAGGTGGCGACGGTGATCGGCGCGGTGCCGCCGCCCGCATGGTCGAACTCGATCTTCACCGGGCCGACGCCGTAAACCCACCAGATCGTGCGCGTGCCGCTGCCGTACGGATCGCCGAGCGCTCCCGCCTGCGTGATCCTGGACTCGACGCGCGCCGCGAGCACGCCGTCCGGGAACGCGGGCACGACGACGCGCTCGCGACCGACGTACGTCGAGGTGCTGGAGACGTCGTTCGCGGCGCCGCCCGTTCCCGGCCAGGTCAGCCCCTGCAGGAGCGGCTCGGCGAGCACCGGCTGCCGCGATCCCCAGATCAGGTTGTAGAGCGTGCTCGAGAGCGCGTTGCCGCAACTCGCGGCCTGCGCGCAGAGGATCGGGAAGGCAGGCGGCGGCGGCGTAGAGGACCAGTCGGTGTTGACGATCCCCGAGTTCGTGTCTTGAAAGGACACCGTCCCGGAGGAGCTGACCGCGTCCGCCGGGTTGTCGAGCCCGTCCGTCGTCCAGGCAAGCACGAACGACGGCCCGCTCTGGCTCTTGACGGTGACCTTCTCGAGGGTCGGAGTGACGGCGTAGACCGAGTCGCTCCACTGATACGTCCAGGTCGCGTCGGCCGCGTGCGGCAGCCAGAGGTCGTCGGCCGAGGCGGTCGAGCAGCAGAAGAGCGCGACGAATGCCGCGGCGACGAGTCCGACCCCCTTCACGCGATTCAGCGTAGTACGACTTAGCGGGGCGGTCTAGAGGGTCTGAAGCTCCGGTCGAGGTCGACGGTCCGGCAGAATGGGCGTGTGACGCTCGAGCGCCCCCACGTCGACCGCCCCGAGGGAGACGTCCCGTTCGAGCTCGGGATCGACGATCTCGTGACCGGCGACGGCGAGGAGGCGACGCCCGGCAGGAAGGTGACCGTCCACTACATCGGCGTGTCGTTCCTCACGGGCGAGCAGTTCGACGCGTCGTGGGATCGCGGGCAGCCGTTCCAGTTCAAGCTCGGCAAGGGACAGGTGATTCCCGGCTGGGACCGGGGCGTCGCGGGCATGCGCGTCGGCGGCCGGCGGAAGCTGACGATCCCGTCGGCGCTGGCGTACGGCGCGCGTGGTGCCGGCGGCGTGATCAAGCCGAACGAGCCGCTCGTCTTCGTCGTCGACCTGCTCGCGGTCGATTAGGCCGAAAGACAGGTAACTCGGTTCAGCGCTTCGCGCTGCAACCGAGTTCGTCCCCACCAAACCGAACCGAGTTGCAAGTCTTTCGGACTCGCGGAGCGAAAAGACAGGTAACTCGGTTCAGCGCTTCGCGCTGCAACCGAGTTCGTCCCCACAACACCGATGCCCGAACTCGGTTGCCCGGCTGCAGGCCGGGAACCGAGTTGCAAGTCTTTCCGACTCGCGGAGCGAACGCTTTGCGCTGCAACCGAGTTCGTCCCGGTTCGGCCTCCTCAGCGCAGCGTGTAGACCGCGCTGAGCTGCTTCAGCACCTGGGCAGCGATGAGGTCCCCCGCCGCTTCCGTGTAGTGGACACCGTCGGGCAGGCGCATCAGCGTCAGCTTCCCGTGCACCCGAAGGTACGCCGTGTAGCGGCCGTGGAAGTCGTCGAGCAGGTGCCACGTGTCGACGTACGTCGACGTCTTCGGATGCTCGGCGGCGACGTGCTCCAGGATGCGGTTCATCACCGGGAAGCTCTTCTTGAAGCCGGGCCCGTCCGGGATCGGCAGTCCCAGCCAGACCACGTAGATCCCGTCGGCGTTCAGCTCGCGCGTGACACCGTCCGCGCGACGGGTGTACTCGGCGATCCACGACGGGCTCCCGAACGGGCCGACATGCGCGCCGCCCATGTAGTCGTGCGCGTCGTCGGCGCCGAACGAGAAGACTGCGACGTTCGGGTGCAGCTGCGCGGGCGCCTGCTCGATCCGCGTGAACCAGTTGTAGAGGTCCGTGCGCGCGAGACCGGTCGAGAGCCTGCTCTCGATCCGGACGACGTCGACGGCACCGCCGACCCGTTCGAGCGCGTCACCGGGGACCTGCGCGAGCGAGTCGCCCGCCACCCAGAGGCGCAGCGGATGCGCCGCCGTGAAGACCTGCTTCGCGGCCGCGACCCGATGCCGGTGCCGCCTCGGCTTGCGCCGCGGAAGCGGCCCCGCGGGCGGCGGCAGCGTCAGGTGCACCTGCGTGTCGATGCGGTCCTCGCCGCCGCGGCCGATCGCGACCTGCAGCTCGTGCCGCGGCGTCGTCAGGTGGAGCGCGCGGCTGAACGAGACGAGCGGACGCGTCACGTCGAGCGCAAGAGTCCGCTGAAAACCGGCCGGCTGGATCTGCGCCTGCTTGCGCAGACCCTCCGCCTCGAGCACCGCCGCGAACACGAGCGCAAAGATCAGAACGACGATTCCCTTGTAGGCGGGGAACATCAGAAGCGGAAGTAGATGAACGGTGCGACGCCGGTCGGCCCGAGCGTGTTGATGACGACGAGTGCAACCGCGACGCACGCGGCCTGCGCGAGCACCGGCAGCCGCTGGAACCCGGTGAGGAGACTCGTGATCGCGGTCGGCCGGATGTACTGCGTGACGATGCCGACAACGATCGCGAGCACGACCGACGTGGTGACGAGCGGTGAGCTCTGACCCCAGCCCGTGAACAGCCGCTCGATCACCTGACCCGCGCGCGAGAAGGTGTCGGCACGGAAGAAGATCCAGGCGAAGCAGACGACGTGGAAGGTGAGCACGCGGCCGAACCACTGCTGCGCGCGCGTGACCGGCCGCCAGCCGATCGCGCGCTCGATCGCGAGGCCGATGCCGTGGATCGTCCCCCACGCGACGAACGTCCAGGCGGCGCCGTGCCAGAGACCGCCGAGCACCATCGTCAGCATCAGGTTGCGGTACGTGAGGATCCGGCCCTTGCGGTTGCCGCCCAGCGGGATGTACAGGTAGTCGCGCAGCCAGCGCGAGAGCGTCATGTGCCAGCGCCGCCAGAAGTCCTGCAGCGAGACGGCGGTGTACGGCGACGCGAAGTTCTGCGGGAACTCGAAGCCGAGCAGCAGAGCAACGCCGATCGCGATGTTCGTGTACCCGCAGAAGTCGGCGAAGATCTGGACGGCGTAGCCGTAGACCGCGATCAGCACCTCGAGCGACGAATGCGAGTCCGGCGCGGCGAAGACGTTGTCGACGATGTGCGTCGATAGGTGGTTCGCGATCACGACCTTCAGGAAGAGGCCGCTGACGATCAGGAAGAACGCGCGCGACGTGTCGACGCGGCGCGGATCCCGCGGCGTCTCGAGCTGGGGCAGCAGCTCGCTCGCGCGGACGATCGGGCCGGCGACGAGGTGCGGGAAGAACGCCTGGAACACCGCGAAGCGGCCGAACGACGTCGGGGCGAGCCCGCCGCGATAGGTGTCGACGACGTACGAGATCGCCATGAACGTGTAGAAGCTGACGCCGACCGGCAATGTCACGTTCGTGAGCCACGATGTGCCGAAGACGTTGTCGGCCGAGCTGAGGAAGAAGTTCGTGTACTTGAAGTACGCGAGCAGCCCGAGGTCGAACGCGACCGCGAGCGCGAGCAGGGCCTTGCGCGTCCTCACCTCACCGGCGCGGTAGATCGCGACCGCCAGAACGTGGTTCACGACCGTCGACGCAGCGAGCAGGAAGACGAAATGCCAGTCCCACCAGCCGTAGAAGACGTAGCTCGCGACGATGATGAACACGCGCCACGCGCGCGGCGTCCGCATCAGCGTCCACGAGACGGGCAGCACGATCGCGAAGAAGACCGCGAAGGTGACGGTCGGGAACAGCAACTACGAGGCGATGCGAAGGGTGAGCCTGCGCGTGGCGAGCGAGCCGGCCGCGTCCCTGACCTGCACGTTGAACGTATACCGGCCCGGCCTGGCGCGCGGCGTGCCGTCGACGACGCCGGAAGGCGTCAGGTGCACGCCGTTCGGCGCGCGCTCGAGGAGCGACCAGGCATACGGCGCACGGCCCGCGGCAGCGACGAGCCGGGCGCGGTACGGCCTGCCGCGATGGGCACGCGGCAGCGCCTTCGTCACGATGTCCGGCGGCGGCGTCGCGACACGCGCGGCGACGAGCGACTTGTGGATCAGCGTCGCCATCTGCAGCGCGCCGGCGTTCTTCAGGTGGATGCCGTCGTCCTGGAACCAGTCGGGGTGGCTGCGTGAGTACACGTTCCAGTCGACGACCGTCAGATCCGGAAGCTTCTGCGCCGCCGCCTCGATGTCGGCGTTCATCGTGAGGTACGGATGGTGCGCGGCCCGGAGCGTGAGCCAGAAGACGTGCTTGACACCCGCGGCGTCGAGCGCAGCGAGAGCATCGGCGACGTTCCCCGCATACTCGTTCTCGAAGTCGTTGTAGCCGACCGCGACGACGACGTCCGGGCCGAGCTTCGATCCCAGCGAATCGATCACCTGCACAGCGCTCGGCGGGCGGACACCGTCGATCGGACAGCCGACACCCTCGACGCGGCGGCATGGCGCCGTCTCGAAATCGAGGTCGATCCCCTCGCGCGCGATCGTCGCCGCGTTCGCGCTCACGCGGATCGCGTCGGAGACGGAATCGCCGATCAGCGTCACGTGCTGCAGCTGTGCGGGCCCGGCGGAGACTGCGGCCGCGAGCGCAAGCGAAGCCGCAATCGTGGCCAGAACCGCGACGACCCCCTTCATCGCGATCGATCGTACCGAGCGCATCTCAGCGCAGCCGGTAGGGAAGCACGTGCCATGCCGCCCAGCGCCAGTACCACGCCGGAGGCCGCTTCGGCGCCGTCGCCGGCCGCGCGCCGTGCCCGCGCTGGGACGCATAGAGGCCGAACGCCCACTGCGGGATCTTCCGCGGGATCCCCGCCGGACGCTGCTTCAGCTGGACGACGACCGGGCGGCTCGGGGCACTGATGTTCCCCGCGGCATCCTTCGCCTGGAGGCGGTAGACGGCGGGCGTAGATCCGAGCCCGGGCTTCCGGATCGCGACGCTCCTCACGCCCGGCGCGAGCGTCTCGACCGTCTGCCCGTTGCGCAGGAGCAGATACGAGGCGACCCCGCCCTCGTCGGTCGCCGCCGACCACCTCAGATAGAGGCCCGCCGGCACGAGCTTCCCCGTCACGGCCGGGATCGAGGGCGGGATCGAGTCGGACACGAGGCCGAAGTAGCCGGGCACGAGCGACTGGAACTCGACAGTGCCGTCGGGTTCGAGCGTGAAGCCGGTGAGCAGCGTGTCGGAGACGCCGGCCGACGGCAGCTCCGGCACGTGCTGCCACGTGATCCCGTCGCTCGAGAACGCGGGGATCAGGCCGGCGGCGGGCTTCAAGATGTGGACGACCATCGGCGCGCCGAAGCCGTCGATCGGCGCCTGATTGTCCGACTCGGCGGCGGTCAGGTGCACGCCGTAGCCGTTCGGGGACGGCGGCGTGGTGAGCGGCGTCAGCGTCACGGCGGCCTCGACGGCGAACGCGGACGCCGGCCAGCTCGCGGTCGCGAGGCCGTCACCCGAGTTCACCTGGCCGACCGACGGCGGCGGCGGAGGCGGCGGCACCGGCGAGACGCTCCCGCCGACGACGACGCTGTCGACCACGCTCGAGTCGACGTCGATCGTGACGCCGCCGTAGGTCTCGTTGTGGCCGCCCTTGTACTGGTGGACGCGCTGGTGGTTCGCCCAGAGCGAGTCCGGGACGTACGGGTCGCCGAACACGCTCTGCTTGCCGTTCCAGTTCGCGATCCACACGACGTCGGGTTGCGACGCTGCGACCAAAGAGATGTCGCGGATGGTGGATGCGGCACTGCCGTAGACGCCCGGGACGAGCCCGCGGGCGCGCAGCTCGACGTTCCACGCGCCGACGAACGACTGCACCGCCTTCGTGCACGCGAGATCGCCCAGGTGGTAGCCCTCCATGTCGAACCACACCGGGCTCCCGGCGGGGAGGCCGAGAGCCGCGGCCTCGGCTGCCGCATCGTCCGCGGCGGCGGCTCCCTGAGACGCCGCGGTCGCGACGTTCGCCGACAGCTTCGCCAGACCCTTCTGCGAGACGCACGGCGCCTGCAATCCGACGTACAGCGGCAGCAGGCTCCACCCCATGCCGAGCGTCGTCTGCACCCACCCCGCATTCAGGTTCGACTGCCGGCAGGCGCGGTTTGCGCCGCCGATATAGATGCCGAGCCCGTGATACGGCGAGGCTGCCCACGCGTTCAGCGACGCGATCGACGGCGCCGAGCACGCGTCGAACGCGTAGCCGCTGAAGACGCCCGACTGCGCGCGCGTCGTCGCGGCCGAGCCGGTGGACGCGAACAGCAACAGGACGAGCGCGATAGCGGCGTAGGCTAGACGGAGCCGCGGGCCGGATGCCTTTGCCGTCCGGCCGTAACAAAATGTGAGGACCCCCGCACCTCTCACCCGCGCCACGATGCCGCACGTTTGTGAAGAGCGCCTAAAGGCGTTCGAGCTCGGCGAGCAGCCGGTCGACCTCGTCGCGCGTGTTGTAGTGCGCGATCCCGGCACGTAGCGACTGATCCGGCAGGCGCGCGCCGAGCGCGACGCAATACCAGTTGCCCGCGTACCAGACGCCGAACCCGCGCTCCGCGAGCCGCAACGCCACATCGCGCGCAGGCACGCCGTCGACGTTGAAGAGAAACGTCGGCACGCGGCCTTCCATCGTCTGTGGCCCGTAGACGGTGACACGCTCCGGCAGGCTCGCGAGGAAGTGGGCGCCGAGCTCACGCTCGTACTCCCGGATCGCCGTGATGCCGCCGATCGTCCGCAGGTACGCGATCGTCGCGCTGAAACCGGCGAGCAGCTCGAACGGCAGCGTTCCGGTCTCGAATCTGAGCTTGGACGGCCGCGCCTTGTACGGCCGCCACTTCTCCGCGAGCTCGCGGCGGACGTAGGCGACGCCGAGGTGCGGCCCGCAGAACTTGTACGGCGAGCAGAGGAGCACGTCGCAGCCGAGCGCGCGCACGTCGATGTGCTCGTGCGCCGCGTAGTGCACAGCGTCGATCCAGCTCAGCGCGCCGGCCTCGCGAGCGAGCGCGCAAATGCGCTTCGCGTCGGAGATGGAGCCGATCGCGTTCGAGGCGATCGCGAACGCGACGACGCGCGTACGGTCGGACAGCTGTCGCTCGAGATCGTCGTAGTCGACGGTCAGCTCGTCGGTCGCAGATGCGACGCGCACGGCGATCCCCTTGTCCTCCGCGAGCTCGACCCACGGTGCGACGCCGCCGTCGTGGTCGAGCTGCGTCGTCAGGACCTCGTCGCCCTCGCGGAAGTCGCGCGCCGCGGTGCGGGAGAGCGCGAAGTCGAGCGTCGTCATGTTCATGCCGAACGAGATCTCGTCCGGATCGCAGCCGAGGAAGCCGGCCGCGTCGCCGCGGGCACGCTCGACGATCGACTCGATTGCGCGCCCGGTCGCATACGGCGCCCCGAGGTTGCCGGACGCCTCGCGGAGCGCGTTCGCGATCGCGTCGCCGACCTCATCCGGCACCTGGGTGCCGCCCGGCGCGTCGAAGAACGCGAAGCCCTTCTGGAGCGACGAGAAGCGCTCGCGAATCGCCGCGACGTTCAGAGCGAGACCACCGCTCCCGCGCCCTCCGCTTCCGCTCGCGCGAGGACGTGCTCCGCGGCGGCGAGGTCCTCGACGGCGAGCCCGAGCGACTTGAAGATGGTGATCTCCTCGGATGAGCGCCGTCCTTCCGCGGTGCCCCGGACGAGCTCGCCGATCTCCGCGCGGATGTGACCGGCGCGGATCGCGCCCTCGCGCAGCGGCAGCAGGTAGTCGCCGGATTCGTTTTCGGCCGACTCGCGGCGGTCGACGAAGAGCGCCGCGTCGGCGACCGTCTGCGTGTCGAGCTCCCGCGCCGACGGCAGGCTCGCGCCGACGGCGTTCACGTGCACGCCCGGCTTCAGCCACTCACGGCGGACTATGGGCTCGGGCGCCGACGTGGCCGTCACCAACACGTCGGCAACCCGAACCGCCTCCTCCGGAGAGGAGACCTCGTCGACCTCGTCGAGGTCGGAGAACCTACCGGGCGTCCTGCCCCACACGATTATTCGCTCGAAGTCGCGAACCGCCTGCATCGCCTCGAGGTGCGCGCGCGCCTGGATCCCGGTGCCGAGGATCGCGAGCGTGCGCACGTCCTCGCGTGCGAGAAGGCGCGTCGCGACTCCCGAAACGGCCGCGGTCCGCACGGCGGTGATGCCGCCCGCGTTCATGAGCGCACGCGGCGCACCGGTCTCGCCGTCGAAGAGGGCGACGAAGCCCTGGTGCAGGTCGAGCCCGCGCGCGGCGTTCGAGGGGAAGATCGCGAGCGTCTTCAGCGCGTACATCGGGCGGTCGCCACCCCGATGCGCGGGCATGAGTGCGAGCAGCGACTCCTCGCCGGGCGGCTGCGTCATCGAACGGAGCGGGTTGTGCACCTCGCCGCGCGCGAGCGAGGCGAGCGCTCCGGCCATCACCTCGATGCAGTCGCGCATCGGCAGCAGCCGCCGGACGTCCTCCTCGTCGAGCACGCGAACCGTCATTCGGGAAGGTTCATGCGCGTGAGCTCGTTCCGGACGTCCCAGAGCTCCGGGAAGAACGAGTGGTTGATCAGGCGGCCCATGATCTCGACCGGCGTCCCCTGCGTGCCGACGACGTCAGCCCCGATCGTGCGCTGCACGACCTTGAAGTGGCGGACGCGCCACACCGTCACACGCTCGTCGAGCTCGATCAGCTGCTCGGCGAGGTTGTAGAGCTCCTCGTGCTCGCGTCCCTGCGTGTACACCTCGACGAGCGACAACCCCGCGTGCGCACGCGCCGCGTGGAATGCGTCGCCGAGATCCTTCGCGACGCGCCGCAGCTCTTTGAAGCCCGGCGAGTCGAAGCCGCTGCCGTGGCCGAGCACCTTCCGAACCTCGGTGTACTCCCACGGCGACATGTGCTCGAGCATGTCGAGCGCCGCAGTCACGAGCTTCAGGCAGTCGTTCGCGCGGCGAAGGAGCCGCAGCGCCGGGACGATGTCGTTCTCACCGACGAGCCGCGCCGCCTCCTCCACCTCGGTCCAGCACAGCTTCAGCCAGATCTCCGACGACTGATGCACCGACTGGAAGAGAAGCTCGTCGCGGTGCACCCACTCGTCCGCGGTCTTCTGCAGCGCAAGGAGCTCCTCGGTGCGCAGGTAGCGCTCGTAGTCGGATCCTGCGGTGCCGGGCAGGACCGGCTTCGCGAGCTCGTCCACGACCCGATCCTAGGTCTTTGCGAGCCAGCGGTCGCCCACGTGGAGGCGCCGCTCGAGCTGGTCGACCGTCGCCTCGGTGACACGGCGGACACCCGAGAGCCGGTTGAGCTCGGCGTTCACCTGCGCGTGTGTCAGGCGCGTGCGCCGCACGAGCTCGCGGGCGACGGTCGCGTTCTGGTCGCGCAGAAAGCGCTTGTGCTCGCGGCGCGTGACGGTGGTGGCGGCGCCCTCCCCGGCGAGCGGCGGCAGCGGCAGCTCGATCTCCTCCGCTCCGTCGTGGACGGGATCTGGGTCGTAGGCGAGATCGTCGGGCTCGCTCGCGTCGAGCGCGACCGCGGAGATCGCGGCGAAGAGCGACATCTGCACGTCGTCGCCGACGACCTCCTCTCGCTCCGCCCGCTCGGGCGCGTCGTCGCGGCGCAGAGAGTGGCGGCGCTGGTCGGCGACGCCCGCCGCGTGTGTGCGCAGGCGCGGGTCGTCGGGGATGTACAGCCACGCGCGCTGGCGCGGCACGCCTCGCGTCCAGCGGACGAGGCGCCCGACCGCCTGTCGAAAGAAGAGCTCCGTCGTCGTGGCCGTCGCGAAGACGCCGACGCGCAGGCGCGGGATGTCGACACCCTCCGAGACCATGCGCACCGCGACGAGCCACGGCTCAGATCCCGCGCCGAACGCGGCGATGCCCGCAGAGGCCTGGGGGTCGTCGGAGGTGACGACGCGCGCCGGGACTCCGAAACGTGACGTGAGCATCGCCGCGATCCCACGCGCGTGCTCCTGGTCGATCGCGATCACGAGGCCGCCCGCGTCGGGCTGTTCCCGCCTCACGTCCATCAGGCGCCGGTTCGCAGAACGAAGCACCGTCGGAAGCCACTCGCCTTCGAGCGAGAGCGCGGTGCGCAGCCGCTGCGACGCCCGCTGCGCGTCGAGCCTGTCGTCGAAGGTCGCGCTGTGGAAGGAGCCGTCCGGCGCCTGCCACTCCATCTGCCCGTTCGTCGCCGGGAAGTACACCGGCCGGACGACTCTGCCGTCCGCGAGCGCGTCCCCGTAGCCGTACTCGTAGTCGGGCACCGCCTCGTCGCCGGTGTATGCGACGAACGGGATCGCGCGCGTGTCGGAGCGGAACGGCGTGCCGGAGAGCGCGAGCCGCCGGCGCGCATCCGCGAACGCATCACGGATCGCATCGCCCCACGCGCGCTCGTCGGCCGCGTGATGGAGCTCGTCGAAGACCACGAACGCGCCGGCGGCGAGCTTGCGGAGGAGCTGCGCGCTCGTCGCGACCTGCTGGTAGGAGGTGACGACGCCGTGCATGTCGGCCGGAAGCCGGCCGTCGGCGGCCGACCACGAGGGATCGAGGTGCAGCCCGAAGCTCGCGGCCGCGCGCGCCCATTGCAGCTTCAGGTGTGCGGTCGGGGCGACGACGACGAGCCGGCCCCCGTGCGCGGCGAGCTCGTGCCGGGCGACCGTCAGCGCGAAGGTCGTCTTGCCGGCTCCCGGTGTCGCGACGGCGAGGAAATCGCGCGCGTCGGCGCGCACGAAGGCGTCGAACGCGGCCTTCTGCCACGGACGGAGGCGGACGGAGCGCAGCACGGGCGCGGCACGGTACCCGTGCGGTCCGCTGTCGCCCGGAGCTAGATGCGTCGGGCGCCGACGTAGCCGGCGCCGAACTGCGAGAGCGGCGTGATCTTGACGACGTCGCCTGTCTCCGGCGCGTGCACCATCTGGCCGCCGCCGATGTAGATCCCGACGTGGTTCAGCCCGTCGAAGAAGACGAGGTCGCCGGGCTGGAGCTGGTCGCGCGCGACCGGGACGCCCATCCCGAACTGCGCCGCGGCGAAGTGCGGCAGCGAGATCCCGAGCTGTGCGTAGACGTACATGACGAGCCCCGAGCAGTCGAAGCCGGTCGCCGGCGAGGCGCCGCCCCAGGTGTACTTGATGCCGAGGTAGCGAAGCGCGATCGACGCCGCCGCGGGATGCCCGGCCGCGGTCGGCGCGGCGGGCGGGGGCGGCGGAGCGGCCGGAGCGGTCGTCGTCGGCGCGGGCGCGGCCGTCGTCGTCGTCGTCGTGGGAGCGGCCGGCGGCGGTGGAGCGGCTGCGGTCGTCGTCGGCGTGGCCGTCGTCGTCGTCGTCACCGACGGTTGCGCCGGCGCAGCCTTCGCGGCTGCAGCCTTCTGATCGGCTCGTGCGCGCGCACGAGTCTCGGCCTCCCGGCGGAGCTCCGCCTGCTCGGCGGCGAGCCGCGCCTTCGCGCGTGCCGCGAGCACGGCCTGCTCGTGCGCCTCCTGCGCCCGGAGCGCCGTCACCTCCGACTGCACCGACGCGAGCATCCGCTTGCGCTCGCCGAGGAGATCGCCGATCTTCGCCCGCTGCTCGCCGAGCTGGCGGACGTCGGCGGCCCGCTGCCGCTCGAGCGCAGCGGTCTTCTTCGCGATCGACGCGTAGCGATCGCGCGCGCGAGTCGTCTCCACCGCGAGCTGGTGGTCGGCGGCCGCGACCTGCTTCGCCGTCTGGATGCGGTCGATCAGGTCGGAGACGTTCGAGCTCCCGAAGAGGACGCCGATCGTCGTCGGCGCGTCCCCATCCTCGTACAGCGCGACGAGCCGCGCCTCGACGCGCGCGATCGCCTTCCGCCGCTGCGCCTCGGCGACGCGCAGCCCGGCGCGATCGCGAAGGAGCTCCGCGTGCGTCGTCGCGAGCGCGTACTGCGCGCCGTGCCAGGCCTCGACGCTCGCCTCGAAGCGCTTGTCGAGCGCGCCGACCTGCGCGAGCACCGATTGCGCCTGCGCCTGCTTCGCGTGCAGCCGCTCCTTCGTCGTGCCGGGGGAAGCCGCGAGGTTCCCCGCCAGCAGGGCAGCCACGACCAGCCCGACGGCGAGCGTCGGCAAGATGAACGTCCGGATTCGCGCGATCGTTGCTCCTTCGACCCTCGCCGAGGCTACTCCTCCCGGCGAGTTTCCGCACGTGCGCAGTACGACGGGCGGGGTCAGACCCGGGTCAGACCCGGGTCAGACCCCGCCCGTCCCCCCTAACTGCAGCTGGCGTCGGGGTTGTACGGCGCGAACATGCCCGACGGGTTGTGCTTCCACAGCCAGACATGCAGGTCGTAGTGGATCGGCATGCCGGGCGAGTGGCCGAGCATCGGGCCGTCGAAGGCGCGGCCGAAGAGCGTCGGCCGGTCGCCGTCGGTCTTCACGTTCTGGTCGGCATCCGGCTTGAAGTACTCCGCCGCGACGAGCTGGAAGCCTCCGCCGGCGGTCGGCAGGTAGACGAGGATCGGCGGCTTCGTCGGGCTGGACGCGCCCGGCTTCAGCAGCGCGTTGTTCACGAAGTGGACACCCATCGCGCCGGCCCACCAGGACGCGCCGGCCGCGGCGACGGTCATCTCGCAGGGCGATGCAGGAAGGTAGCCGTCGGCCTTCGCGACGCTCACGTCCTCGTACTTGTTCAGCGCGGCCTTCACCTGCCTGAGCTGCGCGGCCACGGTCGGCGGCTTCTTCTTCTTCGCGGTGCTGCTGGTGGTGTGGCTGGTCGCGGCGAGGGCGCTCCCGGCCAGGACGGCGACGGCGAGGACGGCGGCCACCGCAACGACGTGCTTTCTCATCTGGCTCCTCCTTGGGGTTTCGAGCGAACACCGGGAGCCTCGCGCCGCGACGTTGCAGAAACGTTGCAGCCGCTTGCGCTACGCGGCGAGCGCCGGCACCGGCGCGAGGCGCCGGCGGGCGAGCGTCAGGAGGAGGCCGAAGGCGATCGCCTCGCTCTTGCCCCAGAACTGGCCCCAGAAGAACGCCGTCGAGGAGAACGCGAGCGTGAGGAACACGTAGCTGTCGAGCGCGTTCCCGGCGGTCGCGCTGAGGGCGACGCCGAGGGTCAGGTTGCGGCGCCGAAGCGGCGTGAAGACCACGGCTTCGAGCGTCTCGCTGAGCGTGAACGCGACGACGCTCGCAACGGCGACCTTCTCGAGGGAGGTCCAGCGGGCGAGGTCGCCGACGAGCCACGAGAGAAGCCCGGCGGCGTAGACGAGCGGCATCGTGCGGACGAGCCCGCCGAGCTGCTGCATCCAGTCGCGGAGCACCAGCACGCCGCCGATGCAGAACACGCCCGCGGGGGCGACGTACGGCGTCAGCGGCACATGGACGACGTATGCCGACGCGAGCCAGTTGGCAAGGAGGACCAGCGCGAGGAGCACGCCGCCGAGCGCGAGGAAGACCTTCCGAGCCACGACGGAACGGTAGCGCGGCTAGTCGCTGAGGCTGATCGTCGGAACGGGCTCGGGGAGTGTCCGCTCGGTCTCGCTCGGGACGACCGCCGTCCCGACGGCGAAGAACTCGATCACGTGCGAGCCCCACCCGTGCGAGCGCTCCTGGAGCTGGACGCCGACGATGCCCTCGGCCTGCAGCTCCTGCGCCTCGCGCTGCATGCGTTCCATCGCAAGCTCACGCGCGTCGTAGAGCGCCTGCGTGAAGTTCGGCATCTCGACGTTCTGACCGATCTGCCTCATCGAGGCGAACATCCCCTGGTGCGCGACGTGGTAGACGCACGAGCCCATCACCATCCCGACCGGGCGGTGACCGGAG
>Ga0308173_10000096_pt1 | contig 28412 bp, 31 predicted proteins | sample PhyPR1_FD_203716 | JGI IMG/M metagenome (GOLD analysis project Ga0308173, IMG submission 203716) | Soil microbial communities from UC Gill Tract Community Farm, Albany, California, United States - DLSLS.P.R1 | ecosystem: Environmental > Terrestrial > Soil > Agricultural land | place: USA... | reverse complement strand
ACACGCCATTTGGCGGCGTGAAGGATTCAGGCTTCGGAAGCGAGGGCGGGAAGGAAGGCCTGGAGAGCTATCAGGTGGTGAAGGCCATCCACCAGGCCTGACGCGGCGGGGGGAATGAGTAGCCGAACGGCTTGGGCGCCGATCTATGTATTCGCCATCGTCATCTTTGTTGGGGCAATTTCCTCAAAGTGCAGTACTCCCCATGCTTCCCCTTTCTTGTCCTCTTCTGCATGGCCTGTGGCGGCAACTTCATTGGCTTTCATGTGGTTCTCCACACGTAAGAAGTAGCTTTGTGGCCTTTGCGGCCGCCTCTCTAACCCGCTAACGGGCCGCGATGACGCAACGCACCGGTGGCCGCATCCTCGTCGACCAGCTTCGCATCCAGGGCTGCGATCGCATCTTCACCGTTCCCGGCGAGAGCTTCCTCGCTGTGCTGGACGCCCTCCACGACACCCCCGAGGTCGACACCATCGTCTGTCGGCAAGAGGGCGGAGTCGCCTATATGGCGGACGCCGATGGCAAGATGACGGGACGGCCCGGCGTCGCTTTCGTTACTCGAGGCCCCGGCGCAACTAACGCCAGCGCCGGCATCCACGTCGCCTTTCAGGATTCTACTCCGATGATCCTGTTCATCGGCGACGTCGCGCGGGGCGACCGCGATCGCGAGGGTTTCCAGGAAATCGATTTCCCCGCTTTCTTCGCACCAATCGCGAAATGGGCTGCGCGCATCGAGGACGCGCGGAGGATCCCGGAATATGTCGCCCGCGCCTTCCGCGTCGCAACGGCGGGGCGCCCCGGTCCGGTGGTGCTCGCGCTACCGGAGGACATGCTGCGCGATGATGTCGATTCGCTCGACCGCCCTCATGTTCCGCCTGTCGCTGAGGAGCCGGACCCCGGAGCGATCCAGGCGTTGTTCGAACTGCTCAAGGAAGCCGCCTCGCCCGTTGCAATCGTCGGCGGTGCCGACTGGAGCCCCCGCGCATCGCACCATTTTGCCAACTTCGCATTCCGGTACGGCATCCCCGTCGCCGCCGCCTTTCGGCGCCAGGACGCGATCTGCAATACATGCCAAGTCTATGCGGGCCAGTTGGGCTACGGACCCAATCCGAAGCTCCAGCAGCGCATCCGCGATGCGGACCTGATTGTCGCCGTGGGACCGCGCCTCGGCGAGGCGACAACCGACGGCTACACGCTAGTCACGCCCGATCATCCGAATCAGACGCTGGTCCACGTCCATCCCGACCCGAACGAGCTCGGTCGCGTCTATCATGCGGACCTGCCGATCTGCGCCGACATGGGGGAGTTTGCCGAGATGATTGACGAGTGGATCGATCCCGACCTCGTCCGCTTCTCCTGCGGCGAAGACGCGCACAAGGAATGGCTCGACTGGTCCGATCCGAAGCCGCGTGAAGGCGTAAAGCTCGACCTGGGCGCGTGCGTCGCTGCTATGCGCGAGAAGCTCCCCGAGAACACGATCATCTGCAACGGCGCCGGCAATTTCTCCGGCTGGTGGCATCGCTACTGGCGCTATGGCCCGATGCCGACCCAACTGGCGCCGACGAGCGGCACGATGGGTTACGGCCTCCCAGCTGCGGTTGCCGCCGCGATCCGATTCAAGGACCGTCCGGTGGTATGCGTGGCCGGCGATGGCGACTTCCTGATGAACGGCCAGGAACTCGCGACCGCGGCTCAGTACGGTGCCGACTTGCTCGTCGTGTTGGTGGACAATGGCAGCTACGGGACGATCCGCATGCATCAGGAGCGCGAATATCCGGAGCGCCTGTCGGCGACCGAGCTGAAGAACCCTGACTTCGCCGCTCTCGCTCGCGCTTATGGCGGCTGGGCAGAAACTGTCGAGCGGACCGAGGACTTCGCTCCCGCGCTTGATCGAGCGATGGCGCAGAAGGGCATTCGCCTCCTCCACTGCAAGACTGACGTCGAGCAGATCAGCAATGCATTGACGATCGCGAAGCTGCGGGAGAGATCCAAGCAGTAGGAGCCAATTGGGGGGCCGAGTTGCGTAGATCCACTTTGCTCATTGCGGGCGCAGCGCTGTGTACCGCGTCAATGTCTGAAGCGCAGTCTCCCGCGCCGGAATTCGTTGCGAGCCCGGCCGTAACGGCAGCGCACACGGTCATTGCGGCGGTCAACGGCGCTGCGGCGGATCGGAAGGCGTTTGTTAAGAGCGCGTTCTCGTCGAAGGCGCTCCAAAGCGAGAGTGCCGAGATTCGGCTGAAGTGGCTCGACAAGCTCGCTGCTGATTCGGCAGGGCTCGCGCTCGTCTCCTCTGCGCCGCAGGGCGAGCGGATGGTCGAGGCCATCGTTCACAGCAAGCGCGGCAATCGCTTCGGCAAGCTCGTGATCTTCACCAGTAAGAACGAGCCGGGAAAGATCTCGGACCTGTTCCTGCTCGCTGCTCGCGACCCGGCAAGGGTGAAAGCCGAGGCATGGCCGACGGCCAAGCTTCAGCCCGACCGGCTTGCAGCCGAAATCGCGAAGCGCGTGGCAACGATGAGCGCCGAGGACAATTTCTCGGGGGTGGTGCTTGTCGCCAAGGGTGACAGAGTTATTCTGAAGCGTGCTTACGGTCTCGCCGATCGAGAATGGAAGGTGCCGAACCGCACCGACACCAGGTTCCATATCGCTTCGGTCGGCAAGATGTTCACTGCTGCCACCGTCCTGAAACTGGCGGATGAGCGAAAGCTCTCGCTCGACGACACGCTTGCGAAATGGGTGCCGGAATATCCGCACCCGGAAGTCACGCAGATCACCCTGAAGCAGTTGCTGACTCACAGTGCCGGCGTCGGCGACTGGGAAGGGCGGGACGTCAGGAGCGAGATCAGCGGCGCCGAAGCGGCGAAGTCGATGACCGCGCCGCTGCAATTCAAACCGGGTGAGCATTTCAGCTACAGCAATGCCGGATATGTTCTGCTTCAGGCGGTCATTGAAAAAGCGACGGATAAGCCATTCGCTGCCGCCTTGGACGACCTCGTCTTCAAGCCTGCCGGCATGCCCAACACCGGTCTTTGGCCCGTCACCGCGATCATTCCGAACCGCGCTCACGGCTACCTTCACACGGAAGACGACCCGCTCGGCCTCGGTCCTCGCTATTCGAACGAGCAGTTCCTGGGATATGGGGCGAATGGATCGGGTGGCGAATACTCGACGGTGGTCGACCTATTCGCTTTCCTCCGCGCGCTAGAGAACGGGACGCTCCTCGGCCCCGCGATGACGAAGGAGATGCTGACGCCGCGCATCGACTTCGCCGGTTCACCGCGCCCGTCGAGATACGGCTATGGCGTCGATCTATCCAGGTGCGGGAACCATCCGATCTTCGGGCATGAAGGCGGCGGAGCAAACAGCGGAGTCTCCTCGCTCGCCTATCACGTCCTGGATGGCGACTGGACCATCGTCGTCCTTTCGAACTACGACCCACCGGCTGCTGGCGACCTCACCTTCTCCATTTGCGAGTTCGTCGCCGGCCGCTGAGGCTGGCTATTAATCCCCCAAGAGCGCCTGATTGTGCGCGGCCGGACAGCTCCCGGCGCGGCTTCTGGGGATGTATTTATCCTGCGGCTCGGGCTTGCCTAGCTCGAAGACCGGCGGCGATCCGAGTTGCTCGATCAGCTGGTCCAGATCTTTGAAGTTGCCGCCAGCCGTGGACGAGGACGCAACGCCGGCCGGCTTTCTGATGTGGACGGAGGGCGCGGCCGCGGCCTCGACCTGATGCGGCTCAAGATGGTGAGCGGCCGCCCTCTGTTCTTCGCCACTCTTCCAATCGTCGACGTTAGCCATGCCATGCTCCGGCGAACAAACGCGTGAACACCAACGACTGAAACGTAATTATTATTCCTTGATGGAAGCTCCGTTACGAAATCAATTCAGCGTCAGGCGCACATTTGAACCGGCATCTCGTCATTCGATACGAACTCTACGCCAGAACTCAGGAAGTCATTGATGGCTCGTGCAAGATCTGGACAAGCGAGCGTCCGGTCATAAGCGCGCCGGCGCCATGGATAGTCCCGCTTTACCGGCAACATCATCTTCGCCGCTTGGGGTGAAACATAAGAAATCAGTTCGTCAATTGGCTCGCTGAAGCTGCCTACGATACCGTGAATATTGCCCAACTCTCTACCTCCCCACCAGAGTTAGAACAGATGTTCATGTCTGTTCTTGCCCCGGAGCAGAGAAGACGCCGAATAGGTGTGTTACGGAACCCGCGGTTTCCTACTTATCGACTGAACGTGCGGTGACGGCGATGAATGGAGTCATGACGTCAACCTAACATTAGAAAAGTCGCGTTCACGGTTGTTCGAACCCCCATCAAGAGCACTTTTCCACAGGTTATCCACAGAGTTTAGGGGTCTGTTAACCATGAAACGTGTCGAATCGGCACAGAATTCAGGGCTTCGCTTCACCGCGGCGATCAAGTGACGGGGGCCGTTCGTAGACTTCTCGTCACGTCCGGCGGTCGAATTGGTGCTCGCGCCCGATTGCGGACGAACAGCCCTGTCAATAAAACCGCTAGGACAAGCACATCCACGGGGGAACGATTGTGAGTGGAGTCGTGGCTGCCGAGCGGCCAATTGCAGCGACCGACACCGAGGCCGCCAAGCGTCAGCTGGTCGGACGCGATGCGCCCTTCTCGCCTGACGAAGGCGTTGCGGCAATCGAGAAGTTCGCGGCCGAAGGCGACGCCGACGCGCTGTGCACGCTGGCGACGCTGCGCGGAGCAGGCGCATGGACCCGTCAGAGCTGGCCCGACGCCCTCGATCTGCTTCAGCAGGCTGCGGAGCTTGGGTCGGCGCTTGCGCGCAGCCAGTTGCTTGTCCTCTCGCCTGACGCGGATCTCGCTGCATCGATCCGCCGTGGACACAACCGCGAACCCAGCCGCTGGCGGCGGCTTCGCGAGCCGCTCGACCTGCAAGCGTGGATTACGCCGCAGCCCCCTGTAAAGGTCCTGGAATCTCCGCAAGCTTGGGTCGCGGAGAATTTTGCTACGCCGGAGCTGTGCGAATGGCTGATTTCACGCGTACGCGGCTTCAATCCCGCGCTACTCCTCGACCGGAGCACTGGCGTTACGTCCGCGCTGGATTCCCGCACCTGCACCGATTTCGTTTTCGACGTGCTCGATGGCGCAATCGTGATGCTTCTGCTGCGCATCAAGGTCTCGAACGTCACGACGATTCCCGTGCCGCACATGGAGCCGCCCCAGATCTTCCATTACGCAGTGGGCCAGGAAATCCACCCCCATCACGACTTCCTCTCCGACGGAGAGCAGGCCTACGGCGCTGACGGCACGTACATGGGCGACCGCCTCGCGACCTTCCTCATGTATCTCAATGACGGCTTCGAAGGCGGCGAGCTCGAATTCCCGCACGCCAAGCACACCCACAAGGGCCAGATCGGCGATGCGATCTTTTTCGCTAGCCAGCGCAACAAGGTTCGAGACCCCATGAGTCTTCATGGCGCGCGCCCGGTCACGCGCGGCGAGAAGTTCATCTTGTCACAATGGATCCACGACCGCCCGTTTGCGGCGTGAGCTAAAGCCCGAACGGATATGTCTCGTCATTACCAGGCCGCTGCTCGCCGGGCAGCGGCGTGACCGCCCTTGTCTCGTCCAACCATACCCAGCCATCGAACTGCCGCGGCAGGATCGCCTCACTGTAATGGCTCCAACGCTCCGTATCGGGGCGATAGATGACGCCGATGAAGCGCTCGAGCCGGGGCTCCAACAGCACTTCCTTAATGTCGCGCCCGACTTCGCCTTCGCGGAGATCGAGCAGGAAGCGCTCGACGCCGCTGTCATGGCTCAGCCGCTCGTAGCTTCCCGGTAGCGACTGCCGCACCGTTTTGATTTTCATCGGCGAATCCCAATCGTCCGCGGCGGCGACGGTGCCCGCATGGGTGCCGAACCCGATCAGCCGCGCCCTGGCGTCAAACTTCTCCTTCGCCAGCTGGCCGATGTTCAGCTCTTCACGGTGCATGCCCATTTCGGTGAACGCCGCGTTGCCGATGTGACTGTTGTGCGCCCACACGATCGCCTTGGACCGGGGTCCCTTCGCATCGAGGATCATGTTCAGCGTCTCGAACATGTGCGTGTCGCGCAAATTCCAGCTCTCGGCGGAGCCATGGTACATCACGCGATAATAGGCTTCGGCATCCTTCACGAGCTTCGCGTTCGCCGCCGCGTCTAGCCACTCATCGCATTCGGGTGCGAAGCAGTCGATCTGCTTCTGCAACAAGTCCTTTAGCATCTGCAGCACGCCGACCTCGCATCGCGCGTAGCCCTCGAGCAGTGCGTTGCGGCCGTAGAGCTGCGGCTCCTCGGCCCAGGGCTCAAGGCAGCCGTAGCGGCGGTGCGCCAATCGGGCGAGGCCCGGGTCCTGTTCCTCTAGGAAGTCGATGACGGCGCGCATCGAACCGCTCAGATTGTAAAGATCCAAGCCGTAGAATCCGCACATCTGCTCGTAAGGATGCTGCTGATTGTGCTCGCGCATCCAGCGGATGAACCCGTCCACTTCGACGTTACGCCACATCCAGGTGGGGAAGCGCTCGAACGCGCGAAGCTCGCCTTCACGCCATGGCCGGTGACGAACGTACCGATCGATCGTCGCCGCGTCGGGCCAATCCGCCTCGACGGCCACGATATTAAACCCGTACCGTTCGATCAGGCGCTGAGAAATCGCCGCGCGGGCGCGATAGAATTCGCTCGTTCCGTGGCTCGCCTCGCCGAGCAGCACGACCCGCGCCTCGCCATAGCGATCGAACATGGCGCCAAATGCTGGATCGTCGATGTCCGGGAGCGGCTCCGCCGTATCAGCGATCATGCCGGCTACGTTCAACTCAACCTCGATCATCGCTCCATCCTTCCTCGCCGATCAGTGGAACGAAACGGACTCCGCCGAGGTCCGAATGCTGTAGTGTTCCGTCGCCGAGTTTCTTCACTTGGACGAGCTTCTGAAGTGAGCCTGGATCGCCCACAGGCATGACGATGATCCCCCTCGGCGCAAGCTGTTGGACGAGTTGTCTCGGCACATGGCTTCCGCTCGCAGCCGCAAGGATCGCATCAAACGGCGCAAGATCGGGACAGCCCTTGGTTCCGTCGCCCTCGACGATCTCGACATTATCGTAGCCGAGCTCGGTAAGCCGCTTGCGCGCAACCTCCACGAGATCGTGTTGCCGCTCGATCCCGATCACTCTCGACGCAATCCGGCTGATGACCGCGGCGGCGTAACCGGAACCCGCCCCGACTTCGAGCACCTTATCGCTCGGTCCGATTCCTGCCGCCTGGATCATCAGGCCGACAACGTACGGCTGTGAGATGGTCTGTCCTGCCTCGATCGGCAGCGGATGATCGCCATAAGCGAGGTGCGCGTATTCGTCGCCGATGAACGCCTCGCGCGGCACTTGGCGAAACGCGTTGAGGATCGCTTTCTCGGAGATCCCGCGGCGTTTCAGCTGCCGCTCGACCATGGCCTCGCGCTCTGATGCGAAGTCTGCCATTGTCCGCCTTCCAGCATTCAATTCGGAACTAAGGGGCACGTTCCAATGTCTGCGACCGACAGCGTCTTCGCCGGGTCGATTCCCGGGCTTTACGATCGTTACCTCGGACCTTTGCTGTTCGAGCCTTATGCGGAAGAAGTCGCGCGCCGCGCCGCGGCCATGAAGCCGAAGCGCATCCTCGAGATCGCCGCGGGAACCGGCATCGTGACGGAAGCGCTCCACCGCGCTCTGCCGGATGCTGAGATCGTGGCGACCGATCTTAACGCCGCGATGCTCGACATCGCCTCCCAGCGGTTACGTTCGGACAAGGTCAATTTCGAAACCGCCGACGCGCTGCACCTTCCCTTCGAGAGTGATAGCTTCGACCTTGTCGTCAGCCAGTTCGGCGTGATGTTCTATCCCGACCGGGTGAAGGGCAATTCCGAAGCACGCCGCGTGCTGCGCGACGGCGGGCACTACGTTGCCGCTATCTGGGATCGGTTGGACCGAAACCCCGTATCGCGGATCGCACATGACGCAGTCGCCGACCTCTATCTCCACGATCCGCCGTCCTTCTTGGCGCGCACGCCGCACGGATACGCGGACGTCGCGACCATCGAGCGGGACATGCGCCTGGCCGGGTTCGAAACGGTTGACACCGAGACGGTGCAGCTCCCGAGCAGACCGGTATCCGCCAGTGACGCGGCGACTGGGCTGGTTGCCGGATCTCCGTTGCGCAGCGAGGTCGAAGCGCGGGATTCCGAAGGGCTCGACCCCGCAATCATTGCGGCGGCTCACGCACTGCGGAGCCTCGAGCGCGACGGTCATCTCGAATCGCGCCTTTCGGCGCACATCGTAACCGCGACTAAATGAGCCCCGCGAGCGGGCTGCTCGGGTCGGCGTAGCGCCGCTTCTGCATGCGGACGGCAAGGTAAGCGAAGCGACCGGACTCGACCGCGGACTTCATCGCGCGCGCCATCAGAACCGGGTCTTTGGCCTCGGCGATCGCAGTGTTCATCAGGACGCCGTCGCAGCCGAGCTCCATCGCCTGAGCGGCATCGCTTGCCGTTCCGACGCCGGCATCCACGAGTACCGGCACGCCAGCACCCTCGACGATCAGTCGGATCGTGACGCGATTCTGGATGCCGAGCCCCGAGCCGATCGGCGCCCCGAGAGGCATGATTGCGACGGCGCCGGCTTCTTCCAGTTGCTTCGCGGCGATGGGATCGTCGACGCAATAGACCATCGGCTCGAAGCCCTCCTTCACCAGGACCTCGGTGGCGCGCAGCGTCTCGCGCATGTTCGGATAAAGCGTCTTCGCCTCGCCCAGCACCTCAAGCTTCACGAGGTTCCAGCCGCCCGCTTCACGGGCCAAGCGAAGCGTCCGGATCGCGTCCTCGGCCGTGAAGCAGCCCGCCGTGTTCGGCAAGTAGGTGATCTTCTTCGGATCGATAAAATCGGTCAGCTTCGGTTGGTTGGGATCGGAGATATTCACGCGGCGCACGGCAACCGTGACGATCTCCGCGCCAGACGCTTCGACCGCGGCCGCATTCTCCTCAAAGCTCTTGTACTTGCCCGTGCCGACGATCAGCCGCGAGCTGAAGCTGCGGCCGGCAACGGTCCAGATATCCGCCTTAATGTCCTGCTGCGCCGTCACTCAACCGCCTCCAACGAAATGCACTATCTCATAGTCGTCGCCGTCCTCGACGGGGACCTCGACGAGCATACCGCGCGGCACGATCTCGAGATTTCGTTCCACGGCCACACGCACGGGATCGAGCCCAAGCTCATTCAGCATTTCCGCAACGCTCAGCGGGCCCTGCACTCGCCGGTGCTCGCCGTTCACACGAATTCCAAGGCTTCCATCGAGGCTCACGCGGGCAGCCAATAGGGGCCGCCGCCAGCCGCGCCAAGTCGGTTCAGGGTGGACGTAAGCGCGACGGTCTGACAGAGCGCTGCGCCAAGCAGACAACAGGAAGTACAATGGCCCAATCGAAGGACCCCACCGGTCCCGGCGACAAGAGCGCGATGCGCATTGACCCGGACTTGGTGCGGGAGCTCGCGGAGCTCCTGACAGACAATCAACTAACCGAAATCGAAGTTGAAGACGGCGACCGCCGGATCAAGGTGAAGCGTGAGCCTGCCAAGGTGATTGGTGGCGCTCCCTTTGCTGCTTCTCCCGTCCCGGCTGCCGCGCCCGCGCTCACCGGGCCGCCGGCACACGGCAAGGAAGACCTCGGCGCTGCGCCCGACGAAGTCGCGGGTGACTCGGTGAAGTCGCCGATGGTCGGCACCGCCTTCCTATCTCCCGAACCTGGCGCAAAACCGTTTATCGAAGTCGGCACGGCAGTGAAGGCCGGCGACACGCTCCTGATCGTCGAGGCGATGAAGGTGATGAACCCGATCACCGCGCCCGCGGGCGGCGTCATCAAGAAGATCATGATCAGCGACGGCCAGCCGGTCGAGTTCGACCAGCCCCTCGTCGTCATTGGCTAACGCTCCCGTGCAGACCAAAATTCAGAAGCTGCTGATCGCGAACCGTGGCGAGATCGCGCTGCGGATCCATCGCGCCTGCCATGAAATGGGCATCAAGACCGTCGCAGTTCACTCGACCGCCGATGCCGATGCCATGCATGTGCGCCTCGCTGATGAGACGGTTTGCATCGGTCCGCCGCCGGCGGCCGAATCTTACCTCAACATCCCAAACATCATCTCGGCGGCCGAGATCGTTCATGCCGACGCCATTCACCCCGGCTATGGCTTCCTCTCCGAGAACGCGCAGTTCGCGGAGATCGTCGAGAGTCACAACATCATCTGGGTCGGCCCTAAGCCCGAGCATATCCGGACGATGGGCGACAAGATCGAGGCGAAGCGCACCGCCGCCAAGCTAGGCCTCCCACTTGTCCCCGGCTCAGCCGGCGCAATCAAGAGCGTGGCCGAAGCTCACCAGCTTGCCGCCGAGATCGGCTACCCGGTCCTGATCAAGGCCGCTTCCGGCGGCGGCGGGCGTGGCATGAAGGTCGTGCCTGACGAGGCGCCACTAGAAAGCCTCATGAGCCAAGCCGCGTCCGAGGCGCGCTCCGCTTTCGGCGACGATACCGTATACATGGAGAAATATCTCGCCGACCCGCGCCACATCGAGTTCCAGGTGTTCGGTGACGGCAAGGGCAATGCAATCCACCTCGGCGAGCGCGACTGCTCGCTCCAGCGGCGGCATCAGAAAGTACTGGAAGAAGCGCCCTCCCCCGTCATCACGCCGGAAGAGCGCGCCCGTATGGGCGAGGTCGTTCGCAAGGCGATGGCGGAAATGGGGTACCGCGGCGCCGGGACGATCGAGTTCCTGTACGAGAACGGCGAGTTCTACTTTATCGAGATGAACACCCGGCTGCAGGTCGAGCACCCGGTGACTGAGATGATCAGCGGCATCGATCTCGTCCGGGAGCAGATCCGCATCGCATCAGGCGAAGGCCTCTCCTGCACGCAGGATCAAGTCCAGCTTCATGGTCACGCCATCGAATGTCGCATCAACGCGGAGGACCCGGAGACGTTCGCGCCGTCACCGGGTTTGGTGAAGAATTACGTCGCGCCCGGGGGCATGCACGTGCGCGTGGATAGCGGCCTCTACACGGGTTACAGGGTGCCGCCTTATTACGACAGCATGATAGGCAAGCTGATCGTCTACGGCTCGAACCGCGACAGTTGCATCCGCCGTCTCAAGCGGGCGCTAGAGGAATTCGTAGTGGAGGGGATGAAGACCACCATCCCGCTCCACCAGAAATTGGTACGTGATCCAGAGTTCCTAGCGGGCGACTACACCATCAAATGGCTCGAGCAGTGGCTCGCGAAGAACGCGGAATAGTCACTACTTAGAGGTAGATGTAGACGCCGTTGCGACGGTGCCGATGCTGGTACCACTGGTTGCGATACCAGTAGCCGCGTCCTTGGTAATAATGCCCCTCGAGCCAGCGAGCTTGAGTTCCTCTGTTCGGCCGGCACATGCCGTTCGATGTGCGGTGGAACCCTTGCCCACAGCCCTCACGGGCTTGGGCGGGAGCCGCGGACAGAACCGCGAGAACAGACGCTGCACTCAACGCAATAACAGTCTTCATGACGTTCTCCTTTGTCGGAGGCTGCAACGCCGACGCTGAATCGCTCGTTCCATTAACTCGTGGCCGCTAACGTTCCGCGGACGTTCTTTGGCGACGACCGGCGGTATTTTCCCGTTTACTGAGTGCGTGGACGAAACTGTTGCTCTGTGGCAGCACGCACGTCCTTAAGCGCGATGCGCATGAGAGGAAGTTCACGGCTACGGGCATGAAGTCCAGGGAACATCTTGAGCCCTCATTGAAACGGCAACCCGGACCTAATCTCGGGTGGTCAATCGACGCGAGTTCAATCGTGGCTCACGCGTGAGCAGCCGTAGCGAGGAGATCGGTTCAGGGGCGGAGGCGCCAGGAGACCATGCCGTAGGCGGAGTCGTGCCGGCTCTCCTTATCTTCGTCGGCTATTTCCTTGCGGCAGCGCTGAGCAGTCAATGGTCGCTCGTAAACCACGCTGCGCCTGCCATCTGGCCCGCTGCAGGCGTCGCCGTCGCGGGACTCGCGATTGCCGGCCGGCGCTACTGGCTCGTTGTCGCGCTTGCGATGTTCGCTGCTTTTGCGGTTACAACGAACTCGCATCCGCTAACCGTTCAGTTCCTCCTCGCGATCAGTAAGGCGCTCGCTGGCCTCGCTGGCGCCGCGGTGCTCAGGAAAGGCTCGGCGGGAACCCCTGATCTTCGGCAACTGCGTGACCTCGCCACGCTCTTGGCCGCGGGCTGCGCAGCTGCGCTCGTCAGCGCCGTCAGCGGAACCGCCTTGTTCTGGGTTGAGGGACAGAGAACGGCCGCCGAGCTCCCTTCGCTGTTCGTCACATGGGGTCTGGGCGACATACTCGGGGTGCTGGTCTTCGGCGCACTTTTCATCTCCTGGCAGCGGATCCGAGGCGAAAGGTGGAGGCGAAGCGAGTGGACCAATTTCGTCGCGACCCTCGCCGTTACGGCGGCCGCCGCCTGGCTGATCTACTACGGCGCACCGCGCTCGGCCGCTTTCTACCTCTATCCGATCCTCGTTTGGGCGGCCTTTTACCTCCGCACTGCCGGGGCCACCGCAGCACTTGCCGTGATGTCGATCATCGCCGTTGCAGGCACGTCTGCCGGGCTGGGGCCGTTTGCCGACGGATCGGGGCACATCGACGTAGTCCGGATGCAGCAGTATCTGGCGATTGCAACGCTGATGACCCTGCTCGTCGCGGTGGTCTCCGAAGAGCGAAGGACGCTGGCTGAAACGGAAACGCAGCGGGCCGAAAGCCTGGCCGAGAGGCGGCTCGCCGAGCTTACGTCACTCTACGAGAGCGCGCCGATTGGACTGGCGTTCTTCGATCGCGATTATCGCTACAGACGGATCAATGACGAGCTCGCCGAGATTAACGGTGTGCCGGCGAAAGATCATATCGGACGCACGATCCGCGACGTCCTTTCCGCCAACGCTCCCTACGTCGAACCCGCTATCGACCGCGTGTTCGAGACGGGCCAAGCTGTGCGCAACCTGGAGGTGAGCGGCGAAACGCCGCAACAGCCAGGCGTCCGACGCCACTGGCTCATGGGTCTTTATCCGGTGAAGGACACGGACGGCAGCGTCGATGCGGTCGGCATCTGGGTGATCGAGATAAGCGAACGGAAACGGTCCGAGGAACGCGAGACGCTGCTCGCCCGCGAGGTCGACCATCGTGCCAAGAATTTGCTCGCGGTCGTGCAGTCGGTCGTGCAACTCACGCGCACAAGCGATCCCGCCGAGCTGAAGTCCGCTATCGTCGGTCGGATACAGGCACTGGCCCGCGCGCACAGCTTGCTGGCAGAGTCGCGCTGGGATGGCGCACAGCTCGGCGACCTCGTCCGTGAAGAGCTTGCGCCTTATTTCGGGGCCTCCGAAGGACAGGTGACGGTTGAGGGCCCGCCGATGTTCCTGCGCCCCGCCGCGGCCCAGTCGCTCGCGATCGTGCTCCACGAACTAGCGACGAACGCCGCCAAATATGGCGCGCTCTCCAGCGGAGACGGACGGCTGCGCGTCAGCTGGACTCCCATCGACGGGGACGTGGAACTTGTCTGGGACGAAAGCGGAAGCGCGAAGGTAACCGCGCCCAAGAGCAGCGGCTTCGGCTCCAAGATCATCGAGGCGAGCGTGAAGCGCCAACTGCACGGAAAGCTGTCGCAGGAATGGCGGCCAGAGGGCTTGCTGTGTATTATCCGCATCGCCGCCTCGCAGTCTTAGGGCAGCGGTTCCCCCTAAAAACTTTCGACCCTGAGCTGCGTTTCCTACGCGAGAGGACAAAGCAGGTGTCCAGCTATCGTGGAAGCGCCGATCGGCCGGATCAAGCGAGGGCGATTGCCGCCGTCGCAGCGGTTCACGTTGCATTGGCGGCCGTCATACTCACTGGGCTCAACGTCGAGTTCGCGCGCCGCGCGGTCGAACATCTGACGACCCTCGACATCAGAGAGCCTCCGCCTCCCCCACGCGTGCCGCTGCCCCCGCCGACGTCGAAGCCTCAGCGGATGAAGAAGTCTGCGGGCGCACCCGCGCGCAAGGCCGAACCTACTCCTGTTGTCGCACCAGAGCCCAGGATTCCGGAGCCCTCACCCATTCCCGCGGCGAAGGTCGCTGGCATTGGGAGCGCATCGATTTCCGGCGCAAGCACGTCAGGTGCCGGCACCGGTGCCGGCGGCTCGGGGAACGGAACAGGTGGCGGCGGAAGCAGCAATTTCGCGGGCTATTCGCCGCCGGGGCTCGTCCAGAACTTAGGTCGACACGACTATCGGACGCTTGCTGCGGGGCGCCTCCCAATTGGGTCGGCTGTCGTGTCGCTGATGGTCGAGCCGACCGGCATGCCCAGCAACTGCGTCATCTCCCGCTCGAGCGGGGACGCATATGTAGACCAAGGCCTGTGCCCGCTGATCCTGGAGCGGCTGCGCTTCCGTCCCGCTCTCGACAATCTCGGGCGGCCGATTCCCTACCGGCTCCAGTACATTGCGACGTGGAGGATTTGATCAGCGCGCCGCGCTGACGACGGTCCCTACGTTGCTCTCCAGCGTCGCCAGCCGCGCCGCATCACGGCCGTAGACGTCGTCGGAATAAGCGATGGTCATGCCTGTCGAGTCCGGCATCGCCGTTAGATAGGTGATGTAGACCGGCATCGGGTTGGTCAGCGGCACCATTTGCTCAGTGGCGGCGTCTTCCCAGTCCAGGTCATGACCGAACATCCACCGGCCTAGCCGCGCCGCGTCCTCAAGCCTGACGCAGCCGCCGCTGTACAGCCGCGAAGCCTCCGTGAAGAGCTCGCGCTCCGGATTGTCGTGCAGGTATACGCCGGCCTCATTGGGAAACATGAACTTCATGCGACCCATCGAATTATGCGGCCCCGGGTCCTGGCGCATCAACACTTCGGTCTTGCCCGCGGCGACCGATTTCCAGTCGATCGTCTTGGGGTCGATGATTTGCGCGTCTGGGGTCCAGTCGGACAGGACTTTGTACCCAAGCTCATCGAGATATTTAAGGCCCTGCTTCACCACCTTCGGGGCGATCCGCTCAGACGCGAGGTCCGATGGCACGTACCAATAAGGATTGAGCGCGGCGAAGCGGACATAGGCCGTCATCATCGGCGTCGGATATTTCGGCTTACCGACCACCACGACCATGGAGTCGACCTGATGGCCGTCCTCATAGGTATAGAGGCGCTGCTGCGCCGCATTGACGAGGATGTAACGCTGCTTGTTTGCCGGGAGCGTTCGTGCTCGCTCAAGATTCAGCAGAATGAGCTGCTTCTCGTGATCGGTCGAATACGCGTGATTGGAGAGCGCCTGCCGGAGCTCACCGTAAATCGGGTTCATCCAGCCGAATTGATGCAGATACGCCGACAACGACGGCGCATTGGCGGCGCCAAGTAGCGCCGCGAGCGCGGAGGGCGGCGTCGGCTTCAGGCCGGCATCGACGTACAGAATCCCAAGCCCGGGATCGCGTCTGAGGTCGGTCACATATGCGACGAATGCGTCGGACAACATGCGATCGGCCGCATCAACTTCCTTCTTCTTCCCCGACCGGGCGGTATCGAGCGCCTGCTGCAGCAACGGAACGTGATACTTGCCTGGATCGACCCCATCGAGCCCGGACGTGCTCAGCAAGGAAATAAGCTGCTGCGCCGCGTCGCCCGATGCGGAGGCAAGCCACAGGGGCTCGCCCTTGCGAAGCCAATAGAAGTGATCGACGCTCTGCGGCGCAATGGCCGGCGCTTGCACTGCCGTCGGTGGTGGGGGTCTCGTCGCCGCATGAGCAACGGAAAGCGGCGCAACGGCGAGAAACAAGCCCGCCGCAGCGCCGATCTTCCGATAAAAGTGCACCGGCGGTGAGCCGGTGCACTGTCTACGCAAACTTTCCACCTGTTCTCCGATCAAAGTGGATACCATCAAAGTTCCACTCTGATGGATCCAGATTAGCCGCGTTCACCGCTGCGCGACGGGGGCGTGTAGGCCGGGGCTGGAGCCGGGGCCGCACCCGACGGCGCACCGGCATAATATTGCCCGTTGTAGACGTATCCGTCCACCTGTCCGTCGTTGTTTCGATCGGCCCACACCGCACCGGCGAGACCGCCGACCGCAGCGCCGATCACCGCGCCCTGGAGAACGCTGACGCCGGGGATGACCGCGCCAGCGGCGGCACCCAGAGCTGCGCCGCCAAGAGCGCCCGTAGCCGCACCCGCGAAGACGCTATGCGTGTTCGGATCATAGCCCTGCGGCGTACCAGCATAATACTGACCGTTGTAGGTGTAGCCGTCGACGTAACCGTCATTGTTGCTGTCCGACCAGATCGCTCCGGCGAGGCCGCCAATCGCCGCACCAACCGCGGCGCCCGCAATCGGGCTGACGCCAGGAACAACTGCGCCGACCGCAGCGCCGCCAACGGCGCCGACAGCGGCGCCAGTGCCGACGTCGCTCGCCATCTGCGGATTGCTCGCGCAAGCACCGAGGGTCATGGTGCTAGCCAGCGTCAGTGCTAGAATGGATTTACGCATCGCTCTTTCTCCCGTTCAGTTGAGCTGCAGAACATGCCAAACGCCATCGCTGCCGCGGTAAGCGAGCATGTTACGGGGGCTGGAACGACGATTGCGGCGCATCGTTCCGCAAGCGCGACAATGACGCTGCAAGAAAAGCTCGGCTGTTTGTTAAATAGTTGTTTAACTCACTGAATCCACGCGAGGACCAGATCACCCTATGAAAGCGACGATTTACCACAATCCGATGTGCGGCACCTCTCGCAAGACGCTCGAGATCCTGCGCGACAGCGGTTTCGACATCTGGATACATGAGTATATGAAGAACCCGCCGTCCCGCGAAGAACTCAAACGTCTCTATGACCGCGCCGGGATTACGCCCCGTGAAGGACTTCGTGCGAAAGAGCCGCTTGCCGAGGATCTGGGGCTGAACCGGCCGGATGTTACGGACGATGAAGTACTCGACGCGATGATGGAACACCCGATCCTCATCAACCGCCCGCTCGTCGAGACGGACAAAGGCGTCCGCCTCTGCCGTCCGCAGGACACGGTCCGCGAGATTATCTGACGCTGACCGCGGTCGAAGCGGTCTGTATTGGGAACACAATGAGTCGCCTCGACCCGCGCCTTCTCCTCCAGGGCTACGCGACCGGCATCTTCCCGATGGCGGACAGCCGGGATGCCGACGAACTGTTCTGGGTCGAGCCGCGCAACAGGGCGATCATCCCCCTCGAACGCTTTCATCTGTCGCGCTCGCTCAACCGGACCCTCCGGTCGGGCAAGTTTCAAGTAACCCGCGATCGTGACTTCGCGGCCGTCATCACGGCCTGCGCGGACCGCGAGGAAACTTGGATCAATGCCGAGCTCGAGCGCGCGATGCTTGCGCTCCACGGCTCGGGCCACGCCCATTCGGTCGAGGTGTGGAAGGATGATGCACTGGTCGGCGGTCTCTACGGTGTGAAGCTCGGCCGCGCCTTTTTCGGCGAAAGCATGTTCAGCCGAGCGACCGATGCATCGAAGGTCGCTCTTGCCTGCCTGGTTGCGCGCCTCCGGGTAGGCAATTTCACGCTTCTCGACTGCCAGTTCATGACCGACCACCTTGCTTCGCTCGGCGCGGTCAGCGTGACTCGCGAAACCTACGTTGCGTTATTGGCCGCAGCGTTTAGCGGCGGAGCGGGCTCGGCGGGTGCCGGCGTGGCGGGAGCGGAAGGTCTTGTCCCAGCGCCCGACGGGCCACCTGACTTCGGCGCGCTGGACCGATTGCTGGAACTTGCCGGAGCAGCCGGCGCCGCGGGCCCAGCCGGATACGTCATCTCACAGCTCTTGGGCCAAACGTCGTAAACCGGGTGCTCGACGACGTTCAGCGACGGCGATTCCTTGTAGAGCCAGCCCGAAAAGGCGCGGTTCCAACTATGGTCGGGCTTCTGCACGTCGACCTGCACGAAAGCGCCGGTGAGCTTCTCTTCTTCCCACGGCGCCGTCGTCTCGCATGCACGAAGGCGCACGAGCAGGTCCTTCCAGCGGACGGATTGACCGGGATGAAGAGCGACGTCCTTCACGATCCCGTTGCGTTTGTTGAGCATGCCGATGACGGCAACACGCTGCGCCATCGGCGTAACGCCGGCCTGGTTCACTGCGGAGCGCGCCGCACTTTTCGCTACGGGCGCCTTCGCGCTTTGGCCCTGCTGCCCGCGCGAACAGGCCGCGGCGGCGAGCGCTAGCAGCAGGACGGGCAAGACCTTCACTTATTCAGGGATCCACGGCTCGTAATCGCCGGTCGAGGCGGGCCGGATCTTGCCCGAACCAAGAGCGCCGTCTGGCCGGAATGCTGCCATCGTACCGGTGAGGTTAGGCGTCGGGTCCTTCTGAAACTTGCGCACGGGCGGAAGCGCCTCGTCGGGTAGCTCGTCGATGGTGCCCTTCAGCCATGCCTGCCAGCCTGGCGGCACCCGGCTTCCGTCATTGTCGCCGGCGTAGATAACCCAGCGCCGATTCGGGTTCTTCTTGTCGACGAAATAGACATTCCCGGCATCATCCTTGCCCACTTCGTTGCCGAAGCGACGCGTGAACAGCGCCGTTCCCCACGTCGCGCCGTTCCACCAAGTGAATGTTCTAGACCAGAAACCCATGGGTGCGTGCCTGTGCCGCGTCAGAACCGACGAAGCAAGCTAAAGCCGCCACTCAGCTTTGTCGCCTTCCCGAATGCCCAGCTCGGCGGCGCGGCCGCCACGGATCTCGAGCACGGCGCCGATCGGTTCGCCCGACGGCAAGGGCGTTAGGTCCAGCTCCTTCGCATGAGTGATGCGCCCGATCGTACCATCCGGCCGGATGAAGACGATGTCGAGCGGGATCAGAGTGTTCTTCATCCAGAAGGCCACCTCCTGCGGCGGCTCATACGGGAATATCATCCCGCGATCACCCGCAAGCGATTTGCGGAACATAAGGCCGCGTTCCTGCTGATCCTGGGTGCCCGCCACTTCAACCGTGAAGCGATGATTCCCGTTCGCCGAATGAATCGTCAACGCCGTCTCTGGCAAACCGGTCTGCGCCTGCTTGTCGGGAGAAATGTTTTGCGCCGGCGCTTCCGGACTGCACGCGACGAGGATCGCGGCGGCAGCGGCGGTTAGTCCGTGAAGTCGTCGTCTTGGATGCGAAGCTCGACCGCGGTCAGACCCTTGCCGCTCGGCGCGATGCGCGCTTCGAGCATCTGACCCGGCTGAAGATCGCCGAGATGCGCGTGACGGACCGTCTCCATGTGGACGAACACGTCCTCGCCGCCCAATTCCTCGGGCCGCTTCACGAAGCCGTACCCACGCACTCGATTGAACCATTTCACCTCCACCGGCTCGTACCCACCAGCCGCGTCTGAGAGCGCCTTGCGGTCCGAACGTTCGGAGGGAGACATGGACGACCGGGGCTGCTGCGGCAAGGCCGCGGAGAGGTCGATCGAGATAACCTTCTTCGCCTGAAGCCCGCGCTCAAGCTTCACCGGAATGACCTCGATCACAGCGCCTTCCGGCACACTTCGACGGCCGTGCTCGCGAAGGACGCTGAAATGGAGGAGGACATCGCCCTCGAGTCCATCACAGATGAGAAAGCCGAAGCCACGGGTGGCATCGAACCATTTCACCCGGCCTGTTACCGCAGGCAAATCGGGCGCTGCTGATGATTCATCAGGATCCATTTGAGGACTAGGAGAGGGCTCAGCCAGCTTTGCGTTAGCGCGTGTCACACCGCCTATTACCATTTACGCGAGTGTCGGCAAACCGACTTTACGCTGCGGTAGACCGAAAGCGGTCAAAAACTTGATCAAGGTTAGAAAGATTTTCGGGCTCGACTGCTAAGATGGCACTGGCCAGAGTGTAATCGTGGCCTGCCCGCACCATCGCCGCGAGCGCTTTCTGCCGCTGCTTCGGGTCGCGTTCCGCCTTTTCCGCGAACGGTCCGATCCGCCGGCGCCGTGCAAATTTCAGAGCTGCACTTAAAGCCTCAGATTCCGCGTGCTCGTGCGCTGCGGCCCCGGCCTCCTCGTCAATACCGGCGACGCGAAGCGCGTCCATCACGCGTCTTTTCCCGTAGCCGCGCGAGGTCAGCGCTTGCGATTTCGCTATCGCGTAGGCCTCGTCATTAACGTACCCGAGCTCGGCGAACCGGTCTGCAATGCGCGCGAAGTCCGGCTCCCGCTCCCCTACCCAGCCGCGTTCGCGCACCTTTCGCGCGAGGTACGACTTCAGCTTCACGCGGGTTGTGGCGAAGCGGCCCACGTAGCGCAAAGCAAGCTCGTTCAAGGCCGCTTCATCGAGCGGTTTTGGAGGGCGGCGCGCTCTTGACTGTTTCATGACGCCCTTTTTGTGCCATAGTCGCCGACCATCAGGAACCGTCCGCACGAGAGGTGCGGCAATGATACGAATTAGAACAACCAGGGAAGGGACGGCGTGCTCGATCGCAACGCCTCAGTGAAGACCGAGCTTGCCCCGCCAGGCGCGACACCCACTCTTGACACGCTGCCGCGACGCCTCGCGGATTTCGCGACGATCGGAGAGGCGCTCGACTATGCGGCCCAAGGGCGCCGTGGTCTCAATTTCCACGATGCACGCGGTTCGCTGACGCAGGCCTACGCCTTCGCCGAGCTGCGCGACGATTCAATGCTGCATGCCCGCCGCTTCATCGCGCTCGGGATCAAGCCCGGCGACCGCATCGCGCTCGTTGCCGAGACCGGCGCCGAGTTCGCGTCCTGTTTCTTCGGTGCGGTTTATGCCGGCGCATGGCCGGTCCCGCTCCCGCTGCCGACCAGCTTCGGCGGGCGTGAAGCCTATGTCGATCAGCTCGGCATCCAGCTGACGAGCTGCGACCCGGTGCTTTTCCTGTACCCACCAGAGCTTTCGGATTTCTGCGGAGAGGCCGCTGCCAAGGCCCATGTGCCCTCCCGCGCCTGGGATTCACTTGCTACTGTCAGCACCGTCGATGTTGAGCTTCCGCAGGCCAGTCCGGACGATATCGCTTATCTTCAATATTCCAGCGGATCGACGCGGTTCCCGCACGGTGTCGCCGTCACGCACCGCGCGCTGCTCGACAACCTGCGCTCGCATGGCATCGGGCTCAAAGTCGAGGAGACCGACCGCTGCATTTCGTGGCTGCCGTGGTACCACGATATGGGGCTGGTCGGGTGCTTCCTGTCGCCGATGTCGCTTCAGTTCTCCGTCGATTATCTCAAGACCGAAGATTTCGCGCGCCGCCCGCTTGCATGGCTCGACATGATCACACGCAATCCCGGCACATCCGTCAGCTATTCGCCTACGTTCGGCTACGACATCTGCTCGCGCCGCATGAGCTCGCAAACGCGCGCCGAGGACCGATTCGACCTTTCCCGATGGCGCATCGCCGGCAACGGCGCCGACATGATCCGCCCGGATGTAATGCAGTCGTTCGTGGACAGCTTCGCAAAGGCCGGTTTCGAGGCTTCGGCCTTTTGCCCGAGCTACGGCCTCGCTGAAGCCACTCTCGCCGTCTCGCTCATGCCGCCCGGCGAAGGCATCCGCCTCGAGCTGGTGGAGGAGAATGAGCTTTCCGGCTGCGCACCAGACGGTGACGAACGTCCGCGCCGTTACCGCGCTGTCGTCAATTGCGGGAAGCCGGTCACCGGCATGGAGATCGAGATCCGCGGCCCCTCGGGCGAGATCCTGCCCGATCGCGGCATCGGCAAGGTCTATGTCCGCGGCGGCAGCGTGATGCACAGCTACTTCCGGGACGAAGAATCCACCAAGGCTTGCCTCAGCGACGAGGGTTGGCTCGACACCGGCGACATGGGCTACATGTCGAAGGGCTACATCTTCATCGTCGGACGCGCCAAGGACATGATCATCATCAACGGGCGCAACCATTGGCCGCAGGACATCGAATGGGCCGTCGAGCAGCTGCCCGGCTTCAAGTCCGGTGACATCGCCGCCTTCGCGATCACCGGTCCAAGCGGCGAGGAGACCCCGGCGGTTCTCGTCCACTGCCGCGTGTCCGATGCCGAAGAGCGCGGCCGGCTGCGCGACGAAATTCGGGAGCGCGTCCGCGCGATCACCGGGATCACGCCGGTCGTCGAGCTGGTCCCGCCGCGCACGCTGCCACGCACCAGCTCCGGCAAGCTGTCCCGCACCAAGGCGCGCAATCTTTATCTGTCGGGCGAAATCCAGCCCTACGACATCGCTGCTTGAACCGCGAAGACTGACGTTCCGGAATTATCCGCAACGGCTCGTCTGCAGCTAGAACGAAATCAACCTCGGACCCGTCACGACCACGGGTGACGTCTTGCGCGTCGCCGGATCGCTGACGGTAATGTCCTCGACCGCTTTCCACGTGCCGTCCTGCTGCTTCGTGTAGACAGTCACGTAAGTGCCGCTCTCGCTGACGATTTGCGTCGTCTTGCGGTCCTCATGCTTCTCGCTGAAGTGTCCGCGTGAATATGCGAGGTCGCCAGAGCTTGCGACATCGATCTTGTCGCTCGCGAAGGTCACGCCGAAGTACGCATCTGAGAGCGCGTCTGCATAAGCCTTGCGGATCGCCGTCGACCCGTCCGCCACCGCGCCATCGGCAACGAAATGCGCGTCGTCCGCATAGTGACTCATCAAGCCTTCGAGGTTCTTCGCCTTGAATTCCTCGTTCCATTTTTTCTCGTCGGCTTGGATCACAGTCTTGACCTCAGCCGGATCGGTTTTCGCTTCCTGCTTCTGACATGCGGCCAAAGTCACCGCGAGCAGAGCCACCCCCAGCACCAACGATCCGTTCATGGATTGCCCCCCTCTTATACGAGGGCGGGACGCTGCGCCGCCGTCAATCGCGAGTCAACGTGGCCGCTGCCCGCGAACCGCCGGCAGCATCCGCGACAGCAGCCGGTCCTTGAGCACATAATGGTGATAGAGTGCGGCAAGCGCATGCGCGAATGCGATGATCATGATCGCCCAACCAAGATATTCGTGCACCGAATGCAGCAGGTGCCGTGTCGGCCGGCCCGCGGCACCGTAAGGTCCCGGAATACCGAACAGACCGAAGAACTCTACAGGATGGCCTTGCGCCCATCGGAATGCGAAACCGGTCGCGGCTTGCGCGACGAGCAGCAGATAAAGCAGGTAGTGGACGGCCTTCGACGCAAGCCTCACCGAGCCGACTTCGAGGGAAGAGACCTGATGTCCGGGGATCAGGCGCCACACCAGCCGTGCGATGATCACCGCGGTAAGCAAGACGCCAAGGGACACGTGCAGGGTCTGAAGGCTCTCTGCAGTGTCGTGGGAGAAATAGTCCCACGTGATCGCCAGCAAGAAATTCGCGATCACCAGCGCCGCTGTTGCCCAGTGCAGAAAAACCGCGACATTGTCATAGGTTGTCCCGTCGTCACCGGCGAGAACCCGTGAGCCCTCTCTAAGACCCGAATTCGGCGCGTTCATCTAGCTGCTCCTGAATGAATGAGGTCAATGGACCGGGCCCGGGGCGGTTCCATTCACCGCCTAAGCTCTTTACCAAGAGCTAGCTAAGATATATCTTATAGATATGCAGCAAACGCTCCCTACCCTTACTTCGACCGCGGTCGTATCGACCCGCAACGGCTCTCGCTATCTGCAGCAACTCTGCAAGCATTGGTCGCATAACCTCGAGACCGAGTTCACTCTGGAGCGCGGGCGCGTCATCTTTCCCCGCAATGCGCGCGGGGCCGATTACCCGGCCGATGCGGCGGTGAACTTCAACGCCCTGCAGGACGGCCTCGCCATTCGCATCGATGCGTCGTCGGCCGATCAGCTCGAAGGGCTGAAAGGCGCCGTCGAGCGCCATCTCGGCCGTTTCGCTTTCCGGGAAGCGCCGCTCACCTACGACTGGCACTAAACCGACGCTCAACTATTAGACGCGGATGACCGATCAAGAAGCCCGTTCCGAAGCGCTCGCCAAGGTCCCTGCGGTGACGCTCGGCTTCTGGATCATCAAGATCCTTGCAACCACGCTCGGCGAGACCGGCGGCGACACCGTGACCATGAGCTGGCTCGGCGAAACGACAGACCATCCCGTGCCATACGGCTATCTGATCGGGACAGCGATCTTTGGGGTCATCCTGGTGGCGCTCGTGATCGCCCAGATCCGCTCGCGCAAGTTCAACCCATGGCTCTATTGGGCGACGATCGTCGCCTCGACGACCTGCGGCACAACGCTCGCCGATTTCGCGGACCGCTCGCTCGGGATCGGCTATCCCGGCGGATCGCTCCTGCTCCTGACGCTCGTGCTGCTGTCGCTGTTCGCCGGGTGGCGAACGCTGGGCACGATCAACGGGAACACCGTCTCCGATCCGCCCGAAGAGACCTTCTACTGGATCACCATCACCTTTTCGCAGACGCTCGGGACCGCCCTCGGTGACTGGAGCGCAGACCCGATCAGCGATGGGGGTTGGGGCCTCGGCTATTCCGGCGGCGCAGTGGTCTTCGGCGCCGGACTGGCAATCCTCGCCATCCTCTACTTCACGACCAGGGTCAGCCGCGTTTTCCTCTTCTGGGCCGCCTTCATCCTAACCCGCCCACTTGGCGCGACGGTGGGCGACTGGTTCGACAAGCCGGTGGCAAAGGGCGGCCTGGACATGAGCCGCCCGCTCGCTTCGGCGGCCCTCGCGATGGTCATCATCGCACTGATCATCATACTGCCGCAGCGGCCCGGTCAGCATCCCGGACGGACGGAAGCGCACGCGTGAAGCTCAGCCGTTTCGCCGCGCTCGCGTTGGTCGGCGGGGCGGCTCCAGCGCTCGCCGGCCCGCCATACCTTACGGATGATCCCGTCCCGACGGACACGGGCCACTGGGAAATCTACGCCTTCGGTTCCGGCGAAGGCCGCAAGTCGAACCTCGGCGCGGACGCCGGCGTCGACCTCAATTACGGAGCGGTGAAAGGTATCCAGCTTACCGCCACGCTGCCACTTAGCTTCAGCCACACGCCGCTCGACGGCTGGCGCAGTGGTTCGGGGGACATTGAGCTCGGCGTGAAATGCCGCTTCATGGATGACGAGCACGCAGGTCTCTCGGCTGCGATCTTCCCGCGCGTCATCTTGCCGACGGCGGCGCACAGCCCCGGGGAAAGAGCGAGCTTCCTGCTACCCATATGGTTGGAGAAGGACTTCGCCGGCGGCACCAGCCTGTTCGGCGGCGCTGGCTTCACGATGAATCCGGGAAGCGGAAATCGCGACTTCTGGCAGGCAGGCATCGCCGCCACGCAGGACGTGGGCAAGCAGCTATCGTTAGGTGCCGAGATCACGCGACAGGGATCCGACACCACCGGCGACACGGCACAGACCCGCGCCGGCGTCGGCGCCACGGTGAAGCTCTCGGACCATTATGCGCTGTTGTTCTCCGGCGGTCCGACCTGGGCCGGCCATCAAACTAGCTACCACTTTTACGCGGCGCTCGGCCTCTACTTCTAAGGCGCGACGACGAGGACGCGAAAAGTTCCAGGAAAAGGTTTCGGCCGCTGGTTTCCGACCGGCGGTGCGAGCGTCGCCGACGGCAGATAGGCACGGCCCGTGCTGGGATCGAGCGCGATGGTTCGCGCGCTTACAGCCGTCGCAATCTGGCCGACAACCTCGGGAGAAGCGCCCAGCCGGATCAGCGTGAGATTGCCGTCGCGGCCCGCCGGAACCAGTGCGATCTTGCGCTGCGCGTCGAAAGCGGCGCCATCCGCACCCTTCCCGATCGGCAGCCGCGCCACTTGTCGGCCGTCTGTCGTTGAGATCACTGCAATGCCATTCGCGCAGGCCGACAGCAGCTCACGCGATCCCGGATCGTAGGCAATGCCGGTGGGACCGTCGCACCCTTCAAGCGCGAAGCGCGTGACGAGCTTGCGCGCCTGAGTGTCGATCACGGCAACCTCGTTCTTGTCCTCGATGTTGACGTAGAGCCCGCCCCGCCCGTCCGCGACGCCGAGCTCGAGCGATCCGCCGACTGGAACCGTCGCGAGGACCTTCGCACTTTCCGGATCGATGACCGTCACATCGCCGCTGCCGGGATTCATGACCCAGATCGTACGCGTCGCAGGATCGTACGCAGCAGCGTCCGGCTTAGTGCCTGTGGGAATCGTCGCGCGGACCTTGCCGGTGGTTCCGTCGAAAAGCAGCGCGTCGTTCGTTTCGCCGTTCGTCGAGAGCACCTCGTTCGTGCCGGGGATGGCGAGCGCTGCATGGAGCCGCTTGCCGGCTACGAGATGGTCCGTCGCCTTGCCGGTCCGTAAGTCGATTGCCGTCACGCCGTCCCCATGGGCGACGTAAAGTCTCTGCCGTGCAGGATCGACGCTCAGCAGGTCCCAGCCGCCGTCGCCGGCGGGAAGCTGCGCGACGACGCGGTAGTGCGGTTCAGCTGCCGGCGCGGCTTGCGAAAGTGCGGCGGCGGCAAGGATCGACAATAGGCGCACGACATTCCCCCTGCTCATCTGCGATCGAGCTTAGCGATTGCTGCCGCCGCGCGCGAATTACATGGCTGCAATGTGGGGCTTTGAATTTTGCCGGTATCGATAATCGCGCACTGCGGCGTCGATCGTCGCGAAAAAGCGGCTTTCGTCGAAGCGGCTCAGCAGGCCAAACCTCTTGAGCTTGTCCTTCACGGGGTCCTTGAGTTCCGCAAAGCAGAGCCTGATGCCGCGCTGGCTGAGCGTCTGCTCGAGCGAGACGAGAGCGTCTGCCGCAGTGACGTCCACGCTGGTGATGGGCGACGCGGAAACGATCACCTCCCGCACTGCCGTCGGTGACGCCTCAATCGCATCGAGCACTCGCTCACTGAACAGCTCCGCATTGGCGAAGAAGAGAGGCGCGTCCCAGCGGAACAGGACCAGGTCAGGCACGCGCCGTGCTTGGGGATAGCGCTCGGTGTCGTGATAGCCCTCGACCCCGTCCGGCTCGCCGAGCACCGCCCAGTGAGGCTTCCAGCCATCCCAGAGAAATTCGAAGATGGCGATGACGATCGCGACGCCGATGCCTGGAATTGCCCCAAACACCGCGACACCGACGGTGCACAGGACCGACAACCAGAACTCCCACCGCTGAATCCGATAGATCCGAGCCAGGTCATCGACTTCGAACAGGCCGATAGCAGCGGCAATCACCACGCCCGCGAGCGCGGCATAAGGCAGATTGCGGAACAGAGTCGGTGCAGCAACCATCACCACCGCCACGATTAAGGCACCGACTACGCCGGCGAGTTGCGTTCGTGCGCCCGCAGCTTCTGCAACGGGGGTGCGTGAAGAGCTGCTGCTGATCGGGAAACCTTGGAAAAAGCCGGCGGCGAGATTGGCCGCGCCGAGCCCCACCATCTCCTGATTTGGATCCACCCGCACGCCGGCGCGGATCGCGAAGGTTCGGGAGAGGATGCTCGTGTCCGCAAAGGAGACGATCGCGACCGCAAGGCCGCCGATGATGACCGCAACGAGCTCGTCCGGCCGAAGCCACGGGAGCGCGAACACCGGCAGTCCCTGCGGAACCGCGCCCAAAACCTTTACGCCCGCTCGTTCCGGCAGATGCAGCAGGCTGGCAGCTGCCGTCGCGCCGACGACTGCCACCAATATTCCCGGAAATCGCGTAAAGCGCTTGGAAAAACGGATAACGGCAAGCGTCGCAATCCCCAGCGCTGCTGCCGTCCAATTCGCTTTGTTGCCGGCAATGCCTCCGATGATCGACCACAGGTCTCGGAGAGGCCCGTGACTTTCGATCGAGAAGCCAAAGAGTTTCGGAAGCTGGCTTATCAGCACGGCAATCGCGATGCCGTTCATGTAGCCGTAGCGGATCGGTTTCGAGAGCAGGTCCGTGACGAAGCCGAGCCGAACGATGCCGGCGAGAATGCAGGCCAGTCCGGAGACGATCGCCATTGCGCTGCCAATCGCCACGGCATGGTCCGCGTTGGATGCTGCGAGCGGAATGACCACTCCCAGGATGATCGGTGCCAGTGACGAATCCGGCCCGAGCACGAGGATGCGGCTCGGTCCGAAGATCGCATAAACGAGCAGCGGTACGGCGGTCGCGTAGAGGCCGTTGATCGCGGGCAGGCCTGAAGCGACTGCGTAAGCGACGCCGACCGGCACGAGCATCGTCGATAGCACGACGCCGGCGACAACATCGTTGCGGAGCCAAGCTAGCTGATACTCCCTAAGCATCCTCAGCCCCGGGATGCGATCGGCCCAGCTTGTCGGCTGCGTCCGTGCAGGGATGCCAGTCGAAGTCACATCAGCAGTACCGTTCGCCACGCGCCTCAGTACAACTCGCGCACGAGCTTCACTTTGTCGAAGTTCAGCGCGTCGTCATAGCGGTCCTTGGCGGATCGTTTTGGCAGGTGGATCTTGTCGCGTTTGATCCGC
>Ga0308173_10000094_pt1 | contig 29194 bp, 24 predicted proteins | sample PhyPR1_FD_203716 | JGI IMG/M metagenome (GOLD analysis project Ga0308173, IMG submission 203716) | Soil microbial communities from UC Gill Tract Community Farm, Albany, California, United States - DLSLS.P.R1 | ecosystem: Environmental > Terrestrial > Soil > Agricultural land | place: USA... | reverse complement strand
GTACAACTACTGGCCTTTTCAAGACAATCAATCACGGCCTTAGTTGGAAGAGTTTGACCGATACGCAAGTCAACTCAATGGCCATGGATCCGTCAAATCCCAGCCATATCTATCTCGCGCTGAAAGATGATGGCATTGGGAAAAGCGAAGATGGCGGTCAACAAATCAGCCTGTCTAACCACGGGTTTGTCGATCGAACCATTAGCGCGGTAACCCGTTCGGGCAACCGGTTCGTCGCGGTGGAAAGCCAGAACCGGGCTACCAGCGGGATTTTCGTGAGCGCCGATCGCGGAGAAACATGGTCGCAATTGCAGAGTGTGCGGGGCCTTGCCGGGGTGCATCTCATGACCGTAGCGGGAATGCAGAGCGAAGATCGCATTCTGCTCGCGGCCAGTTCGCATCAGTTATATAAATCCATCGACGGCGGCCTGATATGGAAAGCAATTCCGGTGCGCCTGGTCATCCCGCCCCCGCCGCAGCCGCCGAAGGCCGAAGCGCCTCGCCGGACCAGGCGCGGCAAACAGATTGCCCGTACCCGGACTTCTCGCCCGGTGAAACCAGCCGTTAAGATCCGCCAATTGAGTCCCTCTCAAGTGTTCGCGCTTTACTCTGCCCGGAGCGGTCTTAAAGAACTCATGTTTGCGGCCACGGACCTTGGCCTTTTTCGCAGCGAGGATGCAGGAGAGCAATGGACGCAAGCCGAGGTGGCCGGCTCAGGAGGCGTGAACGCGTTATATTTCGCGGCCAATTTCGATGGCCGCGTGATGGCGCGCTCACCAGGCGGACTTTTCATTTCGAAAGATTACGGCGACCATTGGACAGAAGTTCGCTTTCCATTGCCCGCCTCGGACGTGAATGATATTGCTATTCCCGCAGATCCGCAGGCCCCTCTGCTGGTTGCGACGCGGCTGGGGCTCTATTCTTCGCCGGACGAAGGCGCGACCTGGTTCGCGAACCTCGGCGGTATCCCCGCTTCGACCGTTGCGTCAGTCGTCTATTCCGGAACAAATCAAACTGCATACGCGGTCGAGTACGGCCGTTTGTTTGAGTCGAGCGGCTCAGGCCTCTCGTGGGTACCGATTCCGAGTTCAATTCCAAATCTGAGAATCCGCCAGCTCTGGACACCCGATATTGCTTCCGGACGGCTGTACGGAATTACGAGCGATCTTGGAATTATCTTTCGCGAATAGATGGCTTATCGGCTAATATCAGTTACTTGGGGTCACTTACAACTCGCAAGCACGTCACAGCTGCCACGCTGACCGTTGCTTTGTGCCTCAGCAGTCCGGCATTCGCTCAGAAGACAAGCTCCGGCACGACGGATGAATATCCCGATTTGGTGGAGCTCGATCCTTTCGGCGGCATAAGCCTCTGGGGAACCGTCAATAAGGGTCTTCAGGAATCGCTGGTTCCGGGCGGCACGGCGGGTGGACGCGTTGCGTTCAATGTCACACCGCACATCGGGCTGGAACTGGGCTACAACTTCATGGTGAACAATGTTCGCCTGCTGACCCCGGTTGCTCCTGGCCTTGCGAGTTACACGTTCGGAAACCAGATCCATTACCTTGCCTTGAATCCGGTTTTCAATCTCACTCCGCGCGGGTCTCGGTTTCAGCCGTATCTCACGGTCGGTGTGGGTGCGGCGCAATTCACGCCTACCGGTAACGCAAAGAAAATCGCCCGGGATCCGGCCATGGATGCCATTTACCATTCGGCTAATTTGAATGACAATCTGCAGCCTGCATTGAACTACGGCGGCGGTGTGAAATGGCATCTCAGCCCGCACGTAGGGTTGCGGTTAGATGCGCGCGGATTCTGGTCGCGCAACCCGACCTTCGGGTTACCGAACTATCCCACGGGCGGAATCTACATTCCGGCGCGCGACCATATCAACGGGTTTCAGGGGACTCTTGGCCTCGTGCTTTATGTAGGTCAGACCAAATGCCCACCTCTACCCGCGGCGCCAGCCCCGGTTACGCTACCCCAGCCAACGATTAGTGGAACGGAAGGCACTTTATGTCAGGGCAAGCCGATCACCCTTCATGCCCAGATGAACGGCGCGCCTGGCGGGCATACCTTAACCTACGCATGGACTGTGGACGGCCAGGCGCAAGGCGGGAACAGTCCCGACCTCACGATTACGCCGAACAACGGCGGGACTTTCAATGTGCAGCTGACAGTAACCGATACTACCCCGCCTCCATCTGTGACCAAGCCGCCGGATATTCCGGAGCGCTGCTGGGTACAACCAGTAATTCAGCCAGTGGCCCCGGTGACTGCGACAGCCAAACTAACAGTAAGTGAGTATGAGCAGCCGCAGATCGCTAGTGTGACTGCTGATCCTAACACTTTGAGTTGCCCGGCTGATACGAACGGAGTGCACTCTGCGGCGCTAAACGTGCAAGCCACCGGTTCTGCCTGCGGCGGGAAGTTGACCTACAACTGGACCGTGAGCGAAGGCAGCATTGCCAACAACAGCAGCCCGAGCGCCACCTTCGATGCTTCATCTTTGAATTTCGAAGGCGGCGGCCAGAGCCAGAGCAAGAACGTGACCGCAACCGTAACTGTGACCGACGAGGCCGGCAAATCGGCTGCGCGAAGCACATCCATCACGGTGAACTGCCCTCCGCAATTCAAGCGCCTGCCGGATATCGTCTTCGCGAAGAACAACGCCCGCGTGAACAACTGCGGCAAGCGCATTCTCATCGACCAGGCCGCCCAGCAGGCAGGGACGACATATGACATCGTCCTGGTGGGCCACCGGGCGAGTGATGAAAAGGCGAGTGCCGCTGTGCCCAGGCGCGGCCGCAGGCCACAAGGAGCAGCCCGGACCATCGACGAACAGCGTGTCCTGAATGCCGCTGCCGTGCTTACTGGCGGCCACGGAACCTGCGCCAATATCGACCCGGCACGAATCAAGATCGATTGGGTCGGAACCGATCAGACAACGACGCCTGAACCGGGACTCTGCGGCACATCAAACCTGCCCTCCGTGAAGGAACGGCGGAGTTCGCAGGTTTCGCAGGCGGACCAGGAACGCCGCGTTGAGGTCTACCTGGTGCCCAAGGGCGCGCAGATTACGCCTCCCGCGGTAAAGAATTTAAAGCCAGTTCCGGAAGCGGTAATCAAAGATCTCGGTTGCCCGAGGTGAGACAGTAGTAGTACACCTATAAAAGGGCCAGCATTGTCTGGCAGGTTCTTTGTACTATTTCTTACGTATCTTGATTTGTTTCACAATAGATGCGTAATAAAAGGTGGGGAAGCAACATCAAATTGCGTTGTGGGTTACAACTCTCGTTTTGGAGGAGCAGGATGAAATCTCGGCTAAATTGCAAGCCGATCGGTTCGGTAATCTTATGCGGGGCTCTGTGCTTTTCGACAGCAGCTTTTGCACAGGACACGAACACCGCAAACAATAATTCAGCAAATCAAGCCGCAAATCAAACAGCCAATCCAGCGGCTAATCAAACGGCTAAAGCAAACAACTCGTCAGGGGAGGATGAATTTCCAGATATTGTGGAAATCGATCCCTTTGGCGGCATCAGCACATACGGGAACGTGGCAAGGGGCTTGAATACCAAGCTGGCGAATGGCGGCTTGGGCGGCCTTCGCATTGCAGTCAACCCGAGTAAATATTTTGGAATTGAACTGTGGGCAGATTACGACGTGGCGAATGTAAGATTTTTGCTTTCGCCCGGGCTGTATCCGGCGGGGAACCCCTTGGCCGGAACCCCGATCCCACCCTACAGCTTTGGCGCGCGAAACTACTTCTTCGGCTTGAACCCGATTCTGAACCTGAGGCCTCGCGGATCAAAGGTTCAGCCATACCTGACGGTGGGCGTCAACGGTATCCAGTTCACGCCGACCAACAGAGCCAAGGCCTTGGCGCGCGATCCCGCGGTCAACTCGCTGTATGGTTCCGCAAACCTGAACGACAACCTGCAGGTGGGCCTGAACTATGGCGGAGGTGTGAAATTCCATTTGAGCGATCACTTCGGGCTGCGGTTCGATGCCCGCGGGTTCTGGTCGAGGAATCCAACCTATGGTCTGCCGAATTACCCGAACGGCGGCATCTACATACCCGCCCGGGACAAGATCAACGGTTTCCAGGGAACCGTTGGACTGGTATTCTACCTTGGCCAAAGCAAGTGCCCGCCCATGCCGGCCGCGCCCGCTCCGCCTCCGCCGCTGCCGACGCCGACCATCAGCGGTGCTGAAGGCACCATCTGCCAGGGCAAGCCGGTCACTCTGCATGCAAACATCACAGGTGCTCCGACGGGCCACAATCTGACCTACGCCTGGACGGTAAACGGCCAGCCGCAGGGAGGCAACAGCCCCGATCTGACCTTTACACCGAACAATACCGGCAGCTTCAATATACAAGTGACCGTCACCGATACCACTCCGCCACCGCCTCCGATGGAGCGGCCGAAGAAGTTCCCGGTGCGTTGCTGGGTACAACCGGCTACGCCTCCGCCGGCAGCTCCGGTGAACGCGACGGCAACTCTAACTGTGAACGAGTCGGCGCCCACCATCACCGGTGTGACCGCTACTCCGACAGCACTGAGCTGCGCCGCCGACAAGAACGGCCAGCACACGGCTAACTTGACCGTTACGGCAACGCCTTCCGCTTGCGGCGGCAACTTAAGCTACAAGTGGACCGTCAGCGAGGGCAGCGTATCGAACGACAGCAGCGCAAACGCGACGTTCGATTCTTCAACGCTGAACTTCGAAGGCGGCGCGCAAGCGCAGACCAAGACTGTCACCGCAACCGTAACAGTGACAGACGAAGCCGGCAAGACGGCCTCGCAAACCGCGACCATCACCGTCAACTGCCCGGCGCAGTTCGTACGGCTGGATGACGTGGTCTTCGCCAAGAACAACGCCCGGGTAAACAACTGCGGCAAGCGTGTCCTGATCGATAATGCTGCCCCGCAGGTTGCCAGCGGCGATTACGACATCGTTCTCGTGGGCCATCGGGATACCGATGAACAAGAGAACCTTCCGAAGGCGCGCCGCGGGCGCAGGGCTCCGGCCGAATCCGGTATGGCTCTGGACGAAGCACGCGCGCTCAACGCCGCTGGAGTGCTAAGCGGCGGCACATCGACCTGTGCGAACGTCGATCCTTCCCGCATCAAGATTGACTGGGTGGGAACCGATCAGACGTCCGAAGCCAAGCCTGGACTTTGCGGTACCTCGAACATCAAGGAACGCAAGGGCCAGACGACCACAGAGGCAGACAAGAACCGCCGCGTTGAGGTTTACCTGGTGCCTCACAACAGCACCACCATGCCTCCCGCTGTGAAGAACGCCAGACCGCTACCCGCGGACACGATGAAAGCCATCGGCTGCCCGAAGTAGACAGCAACCACGCATAGATAGAGAGAAGGGCCGGGCGAGAAATCGCCTGGCCTTTTTTTTGCGCCAAAGGCGGATGCGTCATCGGGTTCGCTTAGGATAGTAAGTTGTCAGGAAACTTACTAGGACTTCCATGAAACTGCTGGCGCGCTTTAATTTGATTTTTATCGTGGTTTTCGGTTTGGGAACCATCGTTGCCGTATGGGTCGCCTACGGGTTTCTGAGAAATGACGCGAAGCAACAAGTGCTTGGACAGGCCAAGCTGATGATGGAGACCACGCTCGCGACTCGAGCGTATACGACAGATCAGATCAAACCGCTGCTGCAAAAGGTGCAGGTGCGCGATTCGGTTTTTCTCGCTCAAACGGTGCCTGCGTACTCGGCCACCCAGGTGTTCAATTACATCCATAAGAAGAACCCGGACTACGCCTACAAAGAAGCCACTCTGAATCCGACCAATCCGATTGACCGCGCGACCGATTGGGAAGCCGATATCGTGAACCACTTCCGCGACGATCCGACCCAGAAGGAGATCTCGGGCGAAAGGATCACGCCCGTTGGCAAGTCGCTTTTCCTGGCGCATCCGCTGCAAGTGAACGACGCTTCGTGCCTGGAGTGTCACAGCACGCCGGCGGTTGCGCCGAAGACCATGGTCCGACAGTACGGACCGGATAACGGCTTCGGCTGGAAGCTGCACGAAGTCATCGGTGCGCAGATCGTTTCAGTGCCGGAGACGCTGCCTATCCAGATCGCCGATCGCGGACTGAAAACCCTGATCGCGTACCTTGTGATCATCGCCTTAATTGCGCTGCTTGTGCTGGATTTCGTGCTGGTTGCAACCGTCATCCGTCCCGTGGCAAAGCTTTCCCGGGTTGCCGATGAGATTAGCCAGGGCAAAGTGGACGTCGAAGACATTCCGGCGAAGGGACGGGATGAAATTTCAATGCTCGCCGTGTCTTTCAACAGAATGCAGCGCAGCTTGGCGCGCGCAATGAGATTGCTGGAAACGGAAGAAGAAGCGGGCGAGCGTTAGTTTAAACCATCGCGGCGCGGCCGCGCTCGCTCCAATTACCGGAAGTTCTCCGCGAGCATGATGTCCGCTTCCATGGAATCGACTTGGGTGTATACCAGGTGCCGGCCATCGCGCGATGCGGCTAGAGTCGGCGTCCCGAGCTGTACTGGATAGGGAAGAGTCGCGAGTTCGCGCACGCTATGTTCCGCAATATCGAACATCTTTAAATGGACTCGCGCGCCGGAACCGGGCAGTTCAAGAAAATTAACCACTCCGGGTCCCAAAGCCCACCATCCCCATTCGCGAACGGATTTCAGAACCGGTTCTTCTTTACCGCGCGAACCGTTCGAGAGACTCAGCCTCCACAACCCGGGCTTGCCGCGTCCTTTGGCGTAATACAAATACTGCCATCGGAGGATTCAAAAGCCCGAAATCCACCCCCGCGCGTGACCTGGGTTGCCGGGCTCGATCGCGTTTCACCCCTTGCGGCAGGAACTTTCCAGATCTGAAATTCGCCGCTCCTGCTCGATGCAAAATACACGAACTTGCCGTCTTGCGACCAGGAAGGCACGCAATTGTCACCCGCATTCGCAGTGATGCGCCGTGGCATGCCGCCATCGGCCGGTACAACAAAGATTGCGGTACCCTCCGGCTGTTCGGAATCGAATGCGATTTCGAGACCATCCGGAGACCAGCTCGGCGAACCCGTCGGCGGGCCTCCAAAATGAGTCAACTGTGTCGAAGTATGTGCATCCGCTTCGGCGACCCAAATTTCCTGAGAGCCACTCCGGTCGGAATGATAGGCAATTTTGCGCCCATCCGGTGAAAACGCGGGATCGCCTTGCAAGCGACTGGACGGAGCGACCTGCCTGGCACCGGCGGCGTTGACAGGCGTTGTTGAATCCACGTCCAACTCCCAGAGATCTATGTTCGTTCGGGAGAGCACATAGGCTAACTGATTCCGTTGGCGGGAAACGGTAGGCAGCACAGTGTATTCTTCGCCTGATGTAAGAGGCACGGGTGGATTTCCCTTCAGGTCGTATCGCCACAGGCTATGAACCCCATTGCGAATTGCCGATACTACAAGCCCATCGCCCGAAGGCGTCCAGGTAAGTCCTTGGGGCCAATTGCCCTGCAAAGGCCGGCACTGTGGTTTGTTTTCACTGAGAACCGCCAAGCAAATATCCACCAGATCGGTGTCTTTGAAGCGGACAAATGCCAACCTCTTTCCATCGGGCGAAATAGCGGGCCAGGCGTCTCCCAAGCTGCCGGCCGCCGGGATAGTAATTGGGCGTCCGCTACCTGTATCCAAAGAGATTTCGACTAGCGGCGATGAGTGCGCTCCCTCAGAGAAGTGCGACACCAGCAGATGACGGCCGTCGGGAAGCCACGCAATGCCGGCCGTTTCGGCTTCCTCGTGAGTGAGTCGCCGTTCCTGTCCTCCGAAAGCTGAGACAACGTAGAGCCCTGATGCTCCCGGTTCCTCCCTATAGAAAGCAATGTATTGCCCGTCGGGTGACCAGGCCGGGTTGTAATCAGCCCCCGGATGATTGGTGACCCGTAGCTCTGTTCCCGCTCCCACCAGCTTTGTGTAGATGTTGGCGTCGCCCACGTCTGTGGCCCAGAATTGTACCTGGAGGGGATCGTGCTCGGCGCGCACATAAGCGATTTCCTTCCCATCGGGCGAGAAAGCCGGCATGGTTTCCACTCCCGGATAGCTGGTGAACCGGGAAAGCTGAAGCCCTTGAGTTTGATCGTTGCCGGGAATGCGTCCCCGCCAGAGGACAATACCGATGAGCACGGCAATTAGTACAACCGCGATCCCGAATGGAACGAAGCGATTGATGCGGCGAAATCGATGCGGTCTCCCGGTTGCCGGCAAGGTCGTCGTGACTTCCGTGACCGGCGCCACAAACTGGTACCCACGTCCGACAACGGTCGCAATGTAACGGTGATCTTTCGGGCTGTCTCCCAGAATTTTGCGCACGGCAAAGATGGTCTGGGTCAAATTCGCTTCTTCCACCACACTGCCCGCCCAGATCCGCGATAACAACTCTTCTTTATCGACCAGCCGCCCCCGGTTCTCAACGAGCACAATCAGGGTGTCGAGCGTTTTGCCGGAAAGCGGGACCGGTTCGCTATCGTGGCGCAGGAGACGGGCTTCCGGATCGAGTTCGAATGAACCGAAGCTATAGCGCAGCATCGATTTCAACCATTTGAGAGGACAACTAAGAAGCTTTGAGACGGTTTTGAGAACGCTTGAGCCACGGCACAGGAGTTTAATGCCCTTCCGGCCCGATGATCCACGGCATGTACTGCCGCAAAATGACTCTGGTTGCTTCTCTTTCGGTCCTGTTTTCTCTGGCTCTGAACGCTTCAGCCAAGGGACACCCCCGATTAGGTTTTCAGTCTACACCCACATTAGAGGTATTTGTCTATGGTTTTCCCGGGCTTTCAACGGCGCTTCTGCAGGAAGCAGAAGCTGAAACTGACCGCATACTGAATCCCGTGTCGATCCGGCTGGATTGGATCAACTGCATCTCGCGAACGGTCACACCTTCGTGCTTTTTGCCCCAGCTTGCAACGGACATCACTGTTCGATTCCTTCCGAAGGCGTTGCCCCAGGCGGCGGCTACGGCGTTGGGGTTCGCCAATTCTTCAGCCGATTCCGCCGCGGCGTTCCTGTTCTACGACCGCATCGCGGCGTTGCGAACCGAGAAGCGATTGCTATTCCCCATGTTCGGTCGCGTACTCGCCCATGAGATTACGCATTTGCTGCTGCCAAACGAGGCCCACTCGGATTCCGGGCTCATGCGTGGGCTGTGGAGCACGGCCGATCTGACGGTGACGAGCACTGCGTGCCTCGGCCTGTCTGCCCGCTCCATCCAGTTGATGTATGGCGAAGCGCTACGCCGGGTGCGAATCAAAGATCGTGCGATGGGAAGGTAACCTGAAGGGCTATTTCTTGCCAGTCCTCAAACCGGCCGCTTCGACAAAAACCGCTTGCGCTCTTGGCCTTCGGGCACTTCCGGCCCCAGCAGATCGTAAAGCTGTTTCCAGGAACCAGCTTTCTTTGCGGCGCGGCTTACCAGTAATTTGGCCATCGGACCGACATATACGGCCAGTTCGCGCGTCAGCCGCTCCAGGCGGTCCGGATCGAACTGTATGGTTCTGCTGGCGGAACCTTCACTTCCGGCGCGGGGCGTGGAGGGCGGAGTGGGCGTCGCGGATTGCGGCGAAATCGTTGGTCCGGAGGGCGGTGTCGGTGTTTGCAGTAGCACAGGGGCTGCTCCGGAGGTTGCAGGCTGATGGGCCAATTCCGTAACGTGGAAATCGAACGCGCGTCCCGGGCTTAGAGCAGCGCTCGTGAAATCTTGCGGTACGCGGCGAAGCACTAACTTCAGGACGCCGGAAAACTCGTCCGCGCTCTGATACCGGTCAGCCGGATTCTTCTCGATAGCTTTCAGAATGGCCAGCGAAAGCGCCGGCGGCAGATTCGGATTCACCACATTGGGAGCACTAGGCACGTGGTGAAGGTGTCCGTTCATCACAGCCCATGAAGACTCGCCTGTGATGGGTCTTGCGCCGGTCACCATTTCGTACAGCAGAACACCCACGGAATAGAGGTCCGAACGCGCATCCACTTCGGTCCCTTGCACCTGTTCCGGCGACATATAGTAGACGCTTCCCACGGCAGCGCCGGCCCGGGTAAGATGCTGATCGGCCAGCGAACGTGCGATGCCGAAATCCATCAGCTTCGCGGTTCCGCTGCTGGTGAACATGATGTTCGCGGGCTTAATATCGCGGTGTACAACACCCTGTGTGTGCGCATACGCCAATGCGCTGAGTACTTGCAGGATGATATCGATGCTGGTAGCGGCGTCCATACTCCCCTGCCGGAGCCGGGCATGCAAAGTGCTGCCGTCGATATACTCCATCACCATCAGAAACCGGTTATCAAGCCGCAGCGCATTGTGCAGGGCAGCGATATTTGGATGGCTGAGGCGCGCTTGTACCTTGATTTCCCGGATAAAGCGATCGGCCAGTTCGGACGAGTCGATGAGTTCGGGAAGCACCACTTTCATCGCCTCAATACGGTCGGAAATCAGGTGCTGTACCTTGTACACGGTACCCATGCCACCCGCTCCAATGACATCGATGATGCGGTACTCGCCCACCGTCTGCCCTATGCTCAATGACACTTCGCTCCCCAGAATAACAGTAAGAAAGATTGCCACTTCAGCGTGACAGAATGGTGAATCTACTCGTATGAGATTCGCCGCAATTGCGTTCGTTAAGCTTATCGTCTGTTTTGGATTGGTTGCTGAGGGATATTCCGCAAATGCCTCTTTTAGCATCCAGCAGGTAATGAGCGCGCCCTTCGCAAGCGAGCTGATTGCCGCGCCAACCGGCGCAAGAGTTGCCTGGTTACTGAACGAACAAGGCCGCCGGAATATCTGGGTGGCAAGCGCACCCGGCTGGAAAGGCCATAAAGTCACGGCCTTCAACCAGGATGACGGGCAGGATATCGCGGAACTGGCCTGGGCCCCGGATGGGAGCTACCTATTGTTTGCGCACGGCGGCGATTTTGAGACTGGAGGCGATAATCCCGATCCGGAGTTGAGCCCGGAAAAACCGGAGCAGGCGATCTGGTACGTGGCCATGGACGGCTCCGCGCCGAAGAAACTGACCGAAGGCCACGCGCCCGCGGTTTCTCCGAAAGGCGATCTGGTCGCATTTTTGCGCGCCGATCAGATCTGGATGATGAAACCGTCGGGACAGGATGTCAGGAACGTAGTCACGCAGAAAGCCCGTGAGTCCGATTTGAGATGGTCACCCGATGGCTCCATGCTGGCGTTCATCAGCGATCGCCGCGACCACCGCTTCATCGGAATCTACACGCCGGCGGACAAGAGCCTGCGTTATCTGGACGCGAGCGTCGATAGAGATCAGTTTCCGGTCTGGTCGCCGGAGGGAACGCAAATCGCCTATGTGCGAATTCCGGCCACCGCTCATGGGGCGTTCTTTTCAGCGCGCAGAGAGGGCCAGCCGTGGTCGATTCGCGTCGCGGACGCCAAGACCGGTTCCGCCCACGAGGTATTCCGCGCCAAGCCCGGGCCGGGCAGCCTGTTTCACGAAATCGAAGCAGATCACCAGCTATTTTGGGCGGCCGGCGACCAGCTGATCTTCCCTTGGGAGCGGACGGGCTGGTGTCATCTGTATGAAATGCCGGCTTCGGGCGGCACTCCCGTGGAACTGACACCCGGCGAAGGTGAAGCCGAGCACGTCGCCATTTCGCATGACGGCAAACGCTTGTTTTACTCCACGAACATTACCGATATTGACCGCAGGCACATCTGGAGCGTGGATGCCTCGGGGAATGACAAGCCCAAACCCATTACGAAAGGAGAGGGCATTGAATGGTCGCCTGCGCCTGCCGCAAACGGGACCGCACTGGCATTTCTGGGGTCGAGTTATAACGAATGCGCGCATGCCATGATCCGGACCGGCGATAGCGAACCGAAGCCGCTTGCACCCCAATCAACCCCAGCCGATTTTCCGAAGACGCAACTGATAAAACCGCAACCCGTGATGATCACGCCGGCGGATGGCCTGGAGATTCATGGACAGATTTTTCTACCGCCAAACGATAGCGATGGTTCACGCCATCCGGCCCTGGTGTTCTTTCACGGCGGATCGAGGCGTCAGATGCTGCTGGGGTTCCACTACATGGATTACTACTCGAATGCCTATTCGCTAAACCAGTATTTTGCGAGCCAGGGATATGTAGTGCTTTCGGTGAACTACAGGAGCGGAATCGGTTACGGTTTGAATTTCCGTGAGGCAATCAATTACGGATCGCGGGGCGCCAGCGAGTTCAACGACGTAATCGGCGCCGGCCTGTACTTGAAATCGCGCACGGATGTAGATCCGAAGCGAATCGGCGTGTGGGGCGGATCGTATGGCGGTTATCTGACCGCGTTGGCGCTGGCGCGCGCATCGGACTTGTTTGCGGCAGGCGTTGATTTCCATGGCGTGCATGACTGGAGCACCCTGCGCGATGGCCCATTTTCATCTCCTGCCGGCAACCCGAAGGAGATCAGGGAACGGCAGGAAGCGGCGAGAATCGCGTTCGAGTCGTCACCAATGGCATCGGTGGATACGTGGAGGTCGCCGGTGCTGCTGATACACGGCGACGATGACCGGAACGTCCCATTTTCCCAAACGGTGATGCTGGTTGAGGCGCTGCGCCAGCGGCAGGTTCCGTTTGAAGAGTTGATTATCCCGAACGAGATTCACGGGTTTCTGATGCACCGGCATTGGGTGGAAGCCTATCAGGCCAGCGCGGACTTCTTCGCACGCAAACTGGAATAGACAACTGCCCGGTTGAGTTTACCGGTGTCCACCGCCGCCGTGTCCACCGCCGCCGCGCACTGCAAAGCTGCCGCTGCCGTGACCGCGCCCGATCGAGCCGCGGCTCACAAAATCACGTCCACCGGCATGCCCACGCACATCCCAGCCCCGGCCATAATAGCCGTGCCGGTACCAGCGGCCACCCCACCAGAATCCAGGGCTGTAGTAGAGCGAAAAGGACGGTCCCCAGTAAGGGTAGCCGTAGCCGTAACCGAAATACGGGTAGGATGAGTAGCCGTATCCAGCGTACGGGCCGTATCCATAATAGGGTGCCGGAGGCGCAGCACTGCCGTAAGCGCCCGGTCCGTAAGCGGGGCCGTTATCCGTCGGCCGATCATACTCGTTTGGCTGAATGTATCGGAAAGCCTGTTGGCCGCGCTCGGTCGAGATTGTCACTGGCGCCTCCAGGCGGAAGGTCAGAACCTGTTCCGGGTAGATCACGCTGGCATGGTTGCGCGTGACCAGTACGCCGATCAAACCTGCCGCAGCACCGGCCCCAGCCCCGATCGCCGCACCCGTGCCCCAGCCTGCTGCTGCCCCGATAATTGCTCCGACCCCCGTGGTTGCCGCAACAGTGCCAACCTGCTGGCCGCCTGGAGTTGTGCCTCCACGCCGGCTGATAAATTGCGTGTTAATCGGAATTTGCTGGCCGTCAACCAGAGTCATATTTATAAGCTGAATCCCGAGCCGCCCCGGATTCCCAGCGTGGTGCCTCTCGGCTGTGACTACACGTCCTCCAATCGTTTGACCCGGTTCTGCGACTACTACGCCGTTCACTACGACCGGCTGCTCCAGTGTCGCGGTAAACGCATCGCCCGGCTGGTTCTTGTCCGATGAGAGCATCTGGTTCACACGAACGGTTACATACGTACCTTGCTGAATGGTCAGCGAGGCGGGAACCGGAGGAGGCGGAGGCCCCTGATTATCTTGTTGGTTGTAGTTCGGCTGCTGATTGTAATTCGGTTGCTGGCCGTAGTTCGCCTGCGGTGGCGGAGGTGGAGGCTGATTCGGATCGCCGGATTGTGCCGGCCCATACTGAGGATATTGATTCGAATTGTCGTTTTGATTGGGTGGTGTATACGTTTGGGCACTCCCGACACGCTTCCAACCGCTTTGGTTGAGCGGCGGAGCCGAACCAGGGTCTTGTGCCGGATCTTGACCCGGGGCTTGCGCGAACGCGAAAGTAGCAGCGGCTAAAAAACCCACTGAAAGGAAGCGGGCCGCTGTGCGAAGGAGCTTAATATTTATACCGTGCATAACTGCCTCATTAGTTCGGACGGCATGTCTACAGCACGTGTTTCTCCATCGAAGCTAAGCACTTACAAACACAGCGTTTGTTTAGGCTGCGCTCGGCTGGAAAGCACCGAGCCTGGTGGATTTCAGCCAACTGCCGGAATTCTGCTGTAAATTGAGGAGATGCTACTTTCCCTGCGTTTGGGTGTTGCGTGCCTTATGAGCTGTGGCTTGCTGATGCACGCAGGTCCGGCCCAATCCGATTCATCTGACGCGCGCCTCCGCGGCAGCTTTCGAAGGCCCGCTGATGCCGGCTGGACATTCGTTCACTTGGAAGGCAGCCCTTCTACGATTGGATTTCAACACGGTTATCTGCTGAGCGCCGAAATCGAAGACGCCAAGCGCGCGGTCGAGTTGAGCGCCACTCATGAAGTGGAGCATTCCTGGTCTGACTTGCGCAGCGTGGCGGAAACCATCTTCTGGCCGGGGATACCGCAAGAGTACCGTGAAGAGCTCCAGGGGATTGCAGAAGGACTGAAGGCGCACGGATCGAAGCTGGACGTGATTGATCTGGTCGCAATGAACGGTTGGATGGAGTTTCCCTACTATTACGACGAACTCAAGCGGCGTGCCGGAACTCCTGTAAAGAGCGCGGTCCCGGAGCATTGCAGCGCGTTCGTGGCGACAGGGAGCTACACCAAAGACGGCCGCATTGTAATCGGGCACAACAATTGGACCGATTATCTGACCGGTACCCGCTGGGACATTATCTTCGACATCGTCCCATCGTCCGGACATCACCTGATCATGGACGGCGTTCCCGGATTGATCCATAGCGCGGACGATTTCGGAATCAACGATGCCGGCATCATGATCACCGAAACAACCATCGGAGGCTTTCACGGTTTCGACGACAAAGGCGTTCCGGAGTTTGTTCGCGCCCGCAAAGCGATGCAGTATTCGGCATCGATTGACGACTTCGCGCGCATCATGGAGGACGGCAATAACGGCGGATACGCGAACACCTGGCTGGTTGGCGATCGGAAGACGAATGAGATCGGGCGGCTCGAACTCGGGCTGAAATATGTGACGCTGGAGCGCACCCGGGATGGCTATTTTGTCGGATCGAACTTTCCGATTAACCCCAAACTCGTTGCGGAGGAAACCGATTTCCCGATCGACGACCCCAACACCCCGAACCTTGTCCGGCGTCGCCGCTGGAACCAGCTTATGGCTGAGAACAAGGGCAAGATTGATGTTGAAGCGGGCAAGAAATTCGAGACTGATCATTACGACATGATCACAAAAGAAATTGATCCGAACGAGCGTACTCTCTGCGGGCACATTGACCGCTCCAGCCGGGGCATGAAGCCGTGGCAGGGACCCTACGGACCGGCCGGAGCAGCCGAGGCGAAGGTTTCCGACAGCGCCATGGCCGAGAAGATGTCCTTCACCGCGGGACTGGGGCACCCGTGCGGAGTGGAGTTCCACGCGAAGGAATTCCTAAAAGCGCACCCGGAATACGCATGGCAAGCGGGCGAACTACAAGACCTGAAGGCCAATCCGTGGATCGTGGTTTCAGCCAGGCAGCAGTAGGTCGGTGCCGCGCTGACGACCTGATCGGGTGAACGCCCGGGATGAGAGCGACAACAAGGAGCAAGAAACGCTATGATCGAAAGCATGGCAACGGTCCATATGTCGGAAAGCGAAGTGGCCCGCGACCTACATGCGGTATTGGCGCAGGTGCAGCAAGGGATCGAAGTAGTCGTCGAGCAAGATCACCAGCCCGTAGCCGTCATCCGGCCAGCCCTTCCCAAGGGCCGTCTGCTATCAGAGTGCATTGCACTGGCCGAAGCACGTGGCGCAACCGCTATCCCTGATGAAGGCTTCATGAAAGATGTCGCCGAAGGGATCGCGGAACGCAGCAAGCCATGGAACCCGCCCGCCTGGGAGTAATACTCGATTCCAGCGTCGTGATCGAAGCAGAGCGGCAACGCCTCGACGTGGCTCGTTTTCTGAAACACATCTCAGCTAAAATAGGCGAACGCGAGGCGGCTCTCTGTTCGATCAGCGTGGCCGAACTCGCCCATGGTGTCCACCGCGCCGACACGTCCGAGCGCCGCAAAGCCCGCCGCGCTTTCCTTGATGATCTGAAGTCCACGGTACCCGTATATCCAATCACCGGAGAAACGGCAGAGCTGCTGGCAAAGATTAGCGCTGAATTGTCGCAGAAAGGTATCAATATTCCTTTCGACGATCTACTCATCGGCGCCTGCGCCCTCGAGCGCAGCTACGCTGTCGTCACGCGCAACCTGCGCCACTTTCGGATGATCCCCGATCTGGAGGTCATCGAGCTTTAGCCGCCCGCCCCGGTTGCGTTTCGTTGACGCACCACACTCATGCCCCGCCCGACACTCTCTGCGCTGCATCTACGCGCGCTTGGGCTTTCTGTATCGCGCGCAGAACGGCTTCCGAATCCTCGTTTTCACGCACGTCCTTGAGCCTGGCGGAGGCTTGTGCAAGCTGCCGCCGGGCGGCCTCGACGTTAATATCGCGGGCGTATTCCGCGTGTTCAGCCAGCACCCGGACGTGATCTCCGAGCACCTCGACAAAGCCGCCGTCGATGGCGAGCACCCTTTGACCGCTCCCGTCCGAGTACGTCAGCACGCCGGATCCCAAGGCGCTGAGCAGCGGCGCGTGGCCCGGAAGAACACCGAGATATCCGTTCTTCCCCGGCAGTTCGGCCTCCCTGACCTGTTCGTCGACTAAGAGCCGCTCGGGCGTCGCGACTTCAAGCTGGAATGTATCCGCCATCAGCCTTTCATCTTCTCAGCGGCTTCAAGCACGTCCTCAATGGTGCCTTGCATATAGAAGGCCTGCTCAGGCAAGGCGTCGTGCTTCCCTTCGACAATCTCTTTGAAGCTGCGGATCGTGTCTTCGAGTTTCACGTACTTGCCGGGGCGGCCGGTGAATTGTTCGGCCACGTGGAACGGCTGAGACAGGAAGCGTTGCAGGCGGCGCGCGCGTGCAACAATCTGCTTATCTTCATCGCTCAGTTCGTCGATGCCCAAAATGGCGATGATGTCCTGCAGATCCTTATAGCGCTGCAGGGTCTGCTTCACGCGCTGCGCGATGTCGTAGTGCTCGCGGCCGACGATGTTCGGATCCAGAATGCGCGAGGTGGAAGCCAGCGGATCGACCGCCGGATAGATCCCCAGCTCGGAAATGGCGCGCGACAGGTTCGTGGTCGCATCCAGGTGCGCGAAGGTGGTAGCGGGTGCGGGATCGGTGTAATCGTCCGCGGGCACGTAAATCGCTTGAACCGACGTGATGGAACCGCGATTGGTAGACGTGATCCGCTCCTGCAGATCGCCCATCTCCGTGGCAAGGTTCGGCTGATATCCAACCGCGGAAGGCATGCGACCCAGCAGGGCCGATACTTCCGAACCCGCTTGCGTGAACCGGAAGATGTTATCGATGAAGAGCAGAACGTCCTGCCCCTCTTCATCGCGGAAATATTCAGCGACGGTCACGCCGGTTAAACCAACCCGAAGACGCGCCCCGGGCGGCTCGGTCATCTGCCCATACACCAGCGCGACTTTCGATTTCCGCCAATCGTGCGGGTCCACAATCCCGGCTTCCTGCATCTCGAGCCACAGATCGTTGCCTTCGCGCGTCCGCTCACCTACGCCCGCGAACACGGAAACGCCGCCATGCTTCATGGCGATATTGTTAATCAGTTCCTGAATGATGACGGTCTTGCCGACTCCAGCCCCGCCGAACAGGCCGATCTTTCCTCCGCGGAGATAGGGCTCCAGAAGGTCGATGACCTTGATGCCCGTCTCGAACATTTCAAGCTGCGTCCCCTGCTCGTCAAATTCAGGAGCAGCTCTATGAATGGGAGCCCGATGTTCGGTCTCAACCGGGCCCATGTTGTCCACCGGTTCGCCCAGCACATTCAGCACGCGTCCCAAGGTTTGCTTGCCGACGGGAACCATAATGGGCTCGCCCAGATCATACGCTTTCATGCCGCGCACCAGGCCATCGGTAGGCTCCATGGCGATGGTGCGAACTCGGCCTTCGCCGATATGTTGTGCCACTTCCGCTGTGATGTCAATCTTCACTGGCACATCGAAGCCTTCACTGGTGACCTTAACGGCGTTGAACAGCCTGGGAATGTGACCTTCCGGAAACTGAATTTCGATGGTGGGACCCGCCACTTGGACGACGTGCCCTTCGGCGACACCTACGCTTTGCGTTGCCATAAAATTTCCTATTCTAAGTCCTTGAGTCTTCGGCTAGCTGAGATACGCCGCCTCATCCTAACGCGGCTGCACCGCTGACAATTTCGATAATCTCCCGCGTAATATGCGCCTGACGGACGCGGTTAAGATTCAGCGTCAGATCCTGGATCACATCGCCGGCGTTTGAACTGGCCGCATCCATTGCGGTCATGCGAGCGGCATGATACGCCGAAATGGATTCCAGCAGCGCCCGGTAAATCTCCATCTCCACATAACGCGGCAGCAGAACCTTAAGCAGTTCGTGCGGCGGTTCCTCATAAATGTAATCGGGACGGTTGTCCTTGTCCTCCGGCAGTTCGATGGGCAGAATCTTCCGCAGCACCAGCCGGGGCGCCATGACATTTTTGAATTCGTTGACAACGATGTAGACCGAGTCCAGGTCTGAGTTGCGAAATCCCTGAATCATCTTGTCCGCAATCGCCGCGGCTTGGTCGTACGCGGGCTTGTCCACAATGCCGACGTGCTCGCCCGTCAATGAGAAATTCCGCTTGCGAAAATAATCCCGGGCCTTACGTCCAATCGCCTCAATTTTCAAATCGACGCCGCGATGCTCATCAATGAACCGTTGCGCCGAGCGGAACAGGTTGGAATTGAATGCGCCGGCCAGCCCGGTATCGCTGCTGACCACGATCAGTTGAATCTGCTTCTCTTCGCGAGCCTGCAGAAGAGGAAGATCCTCGGTTTCCTGAAGGCCGGCAGCCGCTGCCGCGACGTTCGAAAGTACGCGCGAAAGCATCGCCGCATACGGTCTGGAAGCAACCGCGCGTTCCTGGGCGCGGCGCAGCTTGGCCGCCGAGACCATCTTCATGGCCTTGGTGATTTGCTGCATGTTCTTGACGCTGCGAATGCGGCGTCGAAGATCAATCAGACTCGGCATCCGCTAGACCCGCGCGGGCGTCCTCGGTGCTTGTGTATTTGCAGCCGGTTCTGCACTGGCGGGCGGCCGCGCACCGTTCGCACTTTGCCCAGCGGGCATGCTCGGTCCTTGATTCGTCCCGCTGGGCGAGCTCTTGCCCTCTGCGGCCTTCTGGCCTTTATCGCTCTGGAATCGCTGTTTGAAGTCCTTCAGCCCATCGTTGAGCTGCCGCTTAATATCATCGTTCAGCTCTTTCTTTCCGCGGATCGCCTGCAAAAGCTCAGGCTTGCTGTTGTCGAGATACCGGTACAGGTCCGTCTCGAAACGGCCGATATCCTCTACCGCGATGTCATCCAGATACCCGTTCGCCCCGGCGAAGAGAATCGCTACCTGCTTTTCCACCGGAATGGGCGAGTACGGCGGCTGTTTCAGGACCTCCACCCAGCGTTTACCGCGACTAAGCTGATCTTGCGAAGCCTTGTCGAGATCGGAGCCGAATTGCGCGAACGCCTCCAGGTTTCTATACTGCGCCAGCTCCAGGCGTAAACTGCCGGCGACGGAACGCATGGCTTTGATCTGCGCGCTCCCGCCAACGCGGCTCACTGACAGGCCGACGTTGATCGCTGGACGAATATTCGCGTTGAACAGATCGGTTTCAAGATAGATCTGGCCGTCGGTGATTGAAATGACATTGGTTGGGATGTACGCGGACACGTCACCGGCCTGCGTCTCAATGAAGGGCAGGGCAGTCAGCGATCCGGCGCCTTTGTCGTTTGACAGTTTGGCAGCGCGCTCCAGCAGCCGGCTGTGCAGATAGAAGACATCTCCTGGAAAGGCTTCTCGGCCGGGCGGGCGGCGCAGCAGCAGCGAGATCTCGCGATAGGCGGCGGCGTGCTTGGATAGATCGTCGTACACGCACAACGCGTGGCGTTTGGAATCACGGAAATATTCGCCGATAGAGCAGCCGGCGTATGGCGCGATGTATTGCATGGGGGCCGGATCGGAAGCCGTCGCTGCAACGACGATGGTGTAGTCCATCGCTTTGTGTTCTTCCAGCGTTTTCACCACCTGCGCAACCGTCGAGCGCTTTTGCCCGATGGCGACGTAGATGCAAATCATGTCCTGCCCGCGCTGGTTAATAATCGTGTCCAGCGCAACGGTCGTTTTGCCGGTCTGCCGATCGCCTATGATCAGCTCGCGCTGTCCGCGGCCAATCGGCACCATGGCATCAATCGCTTTGATACCGGTCTGCACAGGCTGTTTTACCGGTTGCCGGTCGACCACGCCCGGAGCGAGTCTCTCCAGCGGATTGAATTCCGTCGTGTCGATAGGGCCCTTCCCGTCAATCGGCCGGCCCAGCGCATTGACCACACGGCCGACCAGAGCTTCGCCCACGGGAATGGACATGATGCGGCCGGTGCGCCGGACCTGCCCGCCCTCTTTGATGTTGGTGTAATCGCCCAGCAACACAGCGCCGACCTGGTCTTCTTCCAGATTCAGCGCGATACCTACTGTATCGCCGCCGAAGTCAACCAGTTCGCCGGCCATGACATTTTCCAGACCGTAGATGCGGGCGATGCCATCGCCGACGCTTATAACCGAACCGGTTTCGGAGACATTGGCGACCGCATCGAAGTTCTCAATCTCCGATTGCAGAACGCGAGAGATTTCGTCTGCTCTGATATGAGCCATAGTTGAATCCTTTAAAGATGCGCTACCAGGCGCTGGCGCAGGCTGTCCATTTTGCCCCGGATTGTTGCGTCATATTCCCTCGATGCAACCCGCGCCCGCACGCCGCCAATCAGCGCCGGGTCTACCTTGTACTCCGCCCGGATGAACTTACCGAGCTTTGAGCCCAGGGTCTCTTCGATCTGCTGCCGCTGCCCCGGCGCAAGCTCCCTGGCGGAGGCGATCTCAGCACGAATCCACCCCGTTCGCTCATCCACAATGAGATCGAAGTTTTTCTCAATCTCTTTCAAATCGCCCGTCCTGCGGTGCGAGATCACCACTAGCAAAAAATTGCGAATGAGCCGGTGGAAACCCAGTTCGTCCGCCAACCGCGTAATGACGGCTTGTTTTCGAGACCTGGTGACGGCCGGGGAAAGCAGGGCGCGCTCCAGGTCTTTCGATCCGGCAATCAGCTCCGCCGCGGTTTTCAACTGCCCCACCGCCTGTTTGGGCTGTAGGCCGGAGTTGGGAGCAAACACGGCATCGGCGAGCGCGCCCGCGTAATGTCTGGAGACTGCGCCTACCACCTTAGTTTTTCCCCTGCTCTACCAAGTGAATGAAATCCTGCGTAAGGCTTGCAGGCTCGCCGGAAGCGAACCGGTCGTGAAGCCGCCGTTCCGCAAGGCCGAGGGCTAGTTGGGCGGTGCGCCGCCGCACCCGGTCCGCGCCTTCATTTTGGACGGCATCAAGTTCCGCTGCGACGTTGTGGCTGATATGGACAATCTCTTCCTGGGTCTGCCCAATCACCCGCCGGTGCTCGCGCTCCATCTCGAGCGCGGCTTCCGCGCGCAACTTGGCAACCGCTTCGGCCAGCGTGGCCATCTTTCTGTCAATCTCCGAATAGCGGAAATCAGCTTCGAGTTTCAGGCCGGTGGCATCTTTGATCGCCTTCTGGATGTCCGCCGAGCGAGCGTTAAAAAAGCGCGGCGAGTATTTCACCAGCGCGTACCCAAGGCCGATCGCGAAGAGGCTGAAGTTAATAATCTTCCAACGCCCCACCCGATCGAGCGCGGCTTTCTCTTGCGGCGTAAGTTCGTCGGCTCTGGCGTGCGTCGCGCTGCCCGCGAGACCCAGCAAAGCTGCGTACAGGACCACCCAGGCGATTCTGCGACCCACTATGCCGCTCTCCGCGCCGTCAATGTTTGTACGATCTGTTCACTCAAGCTTTCGACTCTGGCATCCAGTTCGGCTTCCGCCTTCTCAATCTCTCGGGCGATCTGCTGCTTGGCAGCCTGGATCTTCCGGTCCGCCTCGGCTCGCTCCCGCGCGATGATCCGCGCTTGCTCCTCGGACCACTGCCGCCGTAGCGCTTCGTGTTCCTGGTGCAGTTCCGACCGCGCAATCTGAAGCGCATGTTCAAATTCGGAATTCTTCCGGTCGGCTGCTTCAAACGCTTGCCGCGCCAGCTCCCGGACACCCTCCGTCGCCCTCTTCCGCTCGTCCAGTATCCGCGCCAGCGGCCTGAAGAACACGTATTTCAGGTAGACGGTCAGAATGATAAAGAAAACAATGGTGGGCACTGCTTGAATCAGCAGGTCACCAATGGCCTTTAACGTTGAATCCATGCAGAGCTTACTAGGGTGGAAAATAGACCAGCCGGCGCGGCTTAACCAGCCCAAGCGCACCACGACTGTTAGCGGGCTTCCCTAAAGAATTACGCTAGCATAGCCACATTTTCGAGGTCAATTTGTTGGCGTTCTATGCTTGCAAAATCAGCGATTCGCCGGCTTTTCAATGTGCATGTGCAGGCGCTCCTCCGATTCCTGGATTTCCGCGCCGAAATCCGATGGCTCGAACAACTGTCGGATTTCGACCTCGGAGTCCCCTTCCATTGGGTTTGGGCAGCGCTTCACCCACTCAATAGCTTCTTCCCTGGATTTCACCTGGAAGATCCAGAAGCCGGCGATCAGTTCCTTGGTCTCGGTAAACGGCCCGTCGATCACGGTTCGCTTGTTTCCCGAGAACCTGACCCTCGCGCCTTTCGAACTCGCTTGCAGACCCTCGCCCGCGAGCAGCACCCCGGCTTTCGCCAGTTCTTCGTTGTATTTTCCCATTTCGGTAAGCAGCTTTTCGCTAGGCATTACACCCGCCTCTGAGTTCTTGTCGGCTTTGACCATCACCATGAATCGCATCTTCGTATCTCCTGTTCTTGTCTCTATGTTTTAACCACGGTCCCCGACGCCTTGCCGGCCGAACCCGGTTCTACTTAGAGATCGAACAGACGGCCACAGGATCGACAATTCCGGTCTGTCCCAAGAATTCTCATCCCACCGGCCCTTGCGCTTCCTCAAAACACTCTCGTATCACCCGTCCGATTCGCATGTATTCGTCCAGGCTTCCCGGTTTCTGTATGTAGCAGTTTGCCTGTGCCGCTGCATCGTGCTGTGCGTCAGGCGGGAACGAGCTCAGTACCACCACAGGAAGGCGCAGCAGATTCGGTTTGGCCCTGATCCATCGCAAAACCTCCAGGCCATCGATGGTCTTAAGATTTAGATCGAGAATAACCAGATCGGGTGTTGGAGTGCCCTCGTACGGGGGTTCCGATTTCAGGTAAGTAATGGCCGGAGCCCCATCGTCCAGCACCACGGCTTCGAAGTTCATTTCTTTTGCCAGAGCCAGGCGCGTGATGTAAACATCGGCCGGATTATCTTCGATGATCAGAACCTGGACGAGTTTACGGGCGGATGTCATCGCTTGGCTTTTCTCGTCACTGGCCGGCGGTCGGGGTCCGGTATCGTGAAGTAAAATTTCGATCCCTCGCCCGCGTGCGATTCGACCCAGATTCTGCCCCCGTAGTGCTGCACAATGCGGCGGCAGATTGCCAGTCCCATGCCCATTCCGTGCTCGTCGGTCCGATCCAGGCGCTTGAAAACCCCAAAGATCCGTTCGTAGGCAACAGTAGGAATACCAACGCCGCTGTCCTGCATCGCAAAGCGCCAGCCGGAGTTCACGCGATCCGCCGAAATATCAATTCGCAGCGGCAGCGAACCGCGATAGCGCAGGGCATTGTCCAACAGATGCTCCCAAACCCGCAGCAGATGCGCCGCCCGAATATGAATGGCTGGCAACGATCCTGCGGCGATCACGGCCTCCGCCTTTTCGATCCGTGATCGGCGGCTCTCGAGCGCCTGATTCAGAACGGCGGCCGTGTCCGTCACATCGCCATGCCCATCGAGGTTATCGACTACCGTAACCCAATCGAGCAGGCTTCGAACCATGGAGTGCATACGCTGCGCACTACCCACGGCAAAGCCGAGGACCCGCTCGGATTCCGCATCCAGTGTCCCCCGGACGGACTGGCCGAGAAGCTCGGCGCAGACCGCAACCGTTCTGATCGGCTCCTGAAAATCATGAGCGGTGACCTGCGCAAACTGCTCCAGCATGTAGTTGGAGCGCGCCAACTGCCGGGCGTGAGTCGCCAGCGCGCGTTCTGCCTTAACCCGCTGCCGCCGCTGGGTCAGCAGCAGAACGATGACGCCCGACTGGAACAGAATGAAAATAATGCCGCCCCATACCCAGATAGGGTGTAAAGCGTAGAACGATTTCGGACGGTTGATCACGACGCTTCCCGCTGGAAGCGTGGAGATTGGAATCCCCCACCGGACCAGTTGACGCCAGTCAAACTCATACGGGCTGGGATTCTCCCATCGAATGCCGATAGCACTCGGTGGAACGCCATGCAACACGGAGGCGGCCATCTCACCCGCGGCCCGGCCCTGTGCGTAACCGTCGTTCAGTTTTCCTCCCAGAATTCCCCAGCCCAGCTCATTTTTATTCAGGCCGAACACCGGCACCGGGCTGCGCTCGCAGACGAACTTAACGCTTTCTGCCATAGAGAGAAAACGCTTGGTGCGGTCCCGCGAGAAGGCGCTCAGCAGCACGATCGAATCAAGCGGCAGCGCTGATATCTCGGCTCCTATTTCATCCAGCGTGAGCTGTTGAGTGTGGATGCGGCGAACCGAGAGATCCGGATGCCGCTTCGCCAGATCGCGGTCGTAATGCACCTCGTTGCCTTCACCCACGGTCGCAATCGAATGCGTTCCAGGCAGCAACCGCAAAGCGAGGTCGACGGTTTTGTCGAGAGCGATCTGCTCCAGAACACCGGCTAGCCATGGGTGCGAACCCGGATTCGCGCTCACATACGCGCTGCTGCCGTGATACTCATTGACCCCGCAAAAGATCACCGGAACATCGCTGAAGAGCTGCGCCCGGTGATTCAGAAGAAATTCAACCGCCCGGTCGTCGGAAGCAACGATAACGTCGAAATGATCGTGCACGAATTTACTTTGCAGAAACAGCGCAAACGCATAGTCGGCAGCGGAATCCTCATGCCGGCGGGAATCGCGATATTCGATATCGATGTTGACTGGCGAGGCGTTCGCCTTCAGCGCATCCGTGACTCCACGGACAATATCGTCGGTCCAGGCGTAGCCCTGATGATAAGAATTCAGCAGCAAAACACGGTGCGGTGCTGCACTTTGCGCGGACCACGCAAGCAGCAGAAATACCGGGAGGGTAGCGAGGGCACACCACGGGCCATGTCTTTTTGTTCGGAAGAAGCGTGACAGGTTAGCCGAACGCGAGGGTGGAAAACCCGTGTCTCTCACATCTCAACAAGAGGCGGCCGCAGGGAGAGCTAATTACTGGTAAGCGTTTCTAGCGTGCATCCTCCGAGCATCAACCGGCACTGATGAACAGAGTATCGTACCTGTGGCGCATACATCTGAATTCTTCAAACCTTCAGGAAGATCTTGCGCCGGTATAGCCAGTAGCACACGCACCACATTGCGAAAAGCACCGTGCAGGATTGTGCCACGGGCGCAAACAGGCCCAAAAAACCGAAATGGAACGTGAACACTCCGACCGCGCGGTCAAACCAGCCGTGAAGCAGTTCGCCCAACGAGTAGATGAAAATCGAGTTCATCCCCAGGACTAGCAGCGGGAAAACGGCGCGTTTGTAGCCGCGCATTTCCACCAGCCAGTAGAAGACGATCAACATAAAGAACACCCAGCCAAGGCTGTAAAAAATGAACGATGGCGTGCACAGTTGTTTGATCATCGGAATCCACGGCCGCAGCGACAGCCCCAGCGCAAATGCCAGCACCATGCCGGCCGCCAGCACCTTTACGGTTTCGGAATAGGATCGTCCCTTCATCAGAAAACGCCCCACCCACACTCCGGTCAGAGTCCACACCGTGCTGGGAATGAAATTTAGCGTGGAATAAGCTGGATCGTAATCGTAATGGAAAATGGCGCGGTCGAAAACCAGTCCAACGCTGCCCATCTTTGAGAATGGGCCATCCGGCCCCGGAAAAGCGAACAGCAGTGTCGTCCAGAAAGCCAGCAGACCCACCGCCGCAATCACCTGGTAGGACCCCTTCCAGCGCATGATGAAAAAGCACAGGAAGTAAGTAAGGGCAATCTGCGAAAGAACATTGATGAGCTGCGGCGCAATCCACCCGCGGCTGACCCACATCAGGATCTGGCTCAGGATGATGAGCCGCGCGCATCGCACCACAACATGGCGAAAATTGTCCGCGAAGGTTGCGCCCTGACTAGTGCGCCGCGCAAAGGCGAACGGCATCGCCACGCCCACCATAAACATGAAGGCGGGCTGGATCATGTCCCAAAAGACCGCGCCTTCCCACGGCACGTGATCGAACCAGCTTGCGACCCGATGCCAGGTGGGGTCGCTTCTTAGCGAAACCAGCCCGAATCCATCGGACACCAGCAGCAGCATGATGAACCCGCGAAATGCGTCAAGCGCGACATAGCGCCGGAGGCCGGGTGCTCGTTGCGGCTCAACCTTGATTTCGCTTACTTGAGGTGCCGCTTCCATTACAGATCCTTAGGCATTCACGTGCAGCAGGCGTGCGGCATTCGTCAAATATACCTGTTTCAGAATGTCGTCAGGCAGGTGGACGCCGTAGATTCGCCAGCGGCCTTGCGGAGGTATTTTCGAAGGCGCATAGTCGAAGTACTCATCATCCGTTTCGAGAAAACGGAAATAGATTTCGTACAGCTCATCGTTATAGATCTGCTGCGGAACCTCTTCGCCGTGCGGAGTCGCATCCGTGCCGAACAAGATGCGATCTTGATATTTATCGAAGAAGCGGCGAGATGCGCGCGGCTGACGCCCAAGCTCCCCGATCCGCGCCGCGATATCGACCGACATGTTCGGGAAGCGATCCATGTTTTCACTCACGTTTTCCAGATTCTCGGCGAAATTACCTACGTGCAGTGCGATGAAGTGCGTCTTGGGATGCCGCGCAAACACGCGATTGCGCGCTTCAATCAATTCGGCATTGCTCGGAAAATCGTGGTCGTAAAAGGACCAATCGGGATGGCGATGAAGCTCTTCATATCGCTCGTTGAACCGGTCTGTAGGCGTGAAGAACGCCACCGGGTCCGAAATGTGAATCGCGACGGGAATGTTTAGCTGGCCGCACGCATCCCACATGGGATCGAAGCGCGGATCATCTATCTTCACAAGCTTTCCGCTAGTGATGTCCTCGCGTAGATAGAGCCCCAGGGTCTTCAGAATTTTGAGCCCCTTTGCGCCGGCGGAATGAGCATCCGCGATTGCTTGCGCCTGCACTTTCGGATAATCGGGCTCCAGAAACCGGTTGTACGAAGGCTCGGTGAAGGTATAGAACCGCCCGGGATGGGCTTGGTCGTATTTCTTCACGGTTTCGACCAGCCCTTCGCCAAAGCCGCCCGTCAGATTGTTTAGCGCGCGAAGATTGCGCCTGTCCATCACCGGAAGCAGGTACTCGGGTGATGCCAGATAATGTCGCTGCGGGGCAAGCGATACGCCGTGCTCATTCTTTGCCGAAAACGACAAATGCGTGTGGATATCGATGACCGGGTACCGCGCGCGGGCCACGTGCGTCTCCTTCGCGTGGAGCATGCTGCGCGGCTCATAGTCAGAGAGCGCCAGCGGCTCCGAAGAAGCATTTGAACTCGCCTGCGCGCCTCGAATTCCCTCCGGCATGACGCCCAAAACCGCGCCGGCGCCTGCGGCACTCAACCATCCCCGCCGATTTATCATTTTTCTATTTCGTTGCCTCGAACTGTCATATCATGCTCGTTTGCATACATCTTCATTGAAAGCAGTGGGCGCGTTGTTTCTGTGGATTCAGCTTGCGCCATCCGCGGTCGTAAAAGTTCAGCCGGTTGAGACCAATGACGTTCTTGTGAATCCTGGAATGGGTATTCAGACCTTCCAGCGGTATAACGGCGACGCCTTGAACCCGGGCGTTACGTGGTCTGAGGCAGGGCCAACGCACATTCTGACGCCTCCCGCACAGAAACCGGACTTTCCGGCTTCGACCGTGGCGTATTGCCGCTGGCACTGGTCAACCCTCGAACCCGAACCGGGTAAGGTCCATTGGGAAATCATCGACCTCGCTTTGCAACAGGCACGGGCGCACGGCCAACGGCTAGCCATTCGGCTGATGCCGTACGATCCGAAGTACCCACTGCCCGAGTGGTATCGCAACTCGGGTGCGCGGCGTGCGAACAGCGACTCGTCCAAAGATGGAAAGATCTGGCAGCCCGATTTCAGCGATCCGCTCTACTTCAAGTACTGGAGCGCTCTCATCATCGAAGCGGGCAAGCGGTATGACGGCCACCCCGATCTCGACAGCGTTGACATCTCGACGGTCGGCTATTGGGGCGAGGGCTGGAGCGATTACATGCCTGAGTTCTCCGTGCAAAAGAAGCTGATCGATGTTTATCTGAAGGCCTTTCGAAAGACGCCGCTGTTGATGAATTTCGATCAACCGGAAGCTTTGAAATACGGCACGTCGCACGGGGCCGGCTGGCGATTCGATTGCCTGGGCAACATGCGTTCCGGGTGGTCGGAGATGCGCGACTCCTATCCTGAACAGATCGCAAGAACAGGCATCCAGGATGTGTGGCAAAAATCTCCCGTCTCCATGGAGACCTGCGGCGTTCCGGAATCGTGGTTCCGGCATGGATGGGATGTAAAGTACATCATTAACGAAGCACTGCGCTGGCATGTCAGCACGGTAAACGTGAAGTCGAGCGCGATCCCGAAGCCGTGGCAAAACGATTTCGAAGATTTCCAGCGCAAGATGGGCTACCGCTTTGCACTGCGCCAGGCGCAATGGCAGGAGGAAGTTGCCCCAGGCCAGCCTATCGGACTCTCCACGTGGTGGGTGAATGAAGGCGTCGCCCCCATTTACCGGCCGTTCGTGCTGGCGTTTCGCTTCAGTGCGCCGGGGCATTCCGCGGTGATACGCACCGATGCGGACGTGCGGAAAT